>Ga0207952_1000704_pt1 | contig 21098 bp, 17 predicted proteins | sample SubbioR12Aug_8Ca_FD_184831 | JGI IMG/M metagenome (GOLD analysis project Ga0207952, IMG submission 184831) | Serpentinite rock and fluid subsurface biosphere microbial communities from McLaughlin Reserve, California, USA - CR12Aug_8Ca (SPAdes) | ecosystem: Environmental > Terrestrial > Deep...
TGCGGTTGCTCAGCAGCCGGCTCTTTAATGACTGGCTCATGGCTTGCTGTTGCATGGCGTCCATCCTGGACAGGCGGCCTACGCGGGATTGGTCGAGTTGGACAGTGCCGGTATCCGCGGTTTCGGCTGTTTCCAGCGCGCTTAGGGTTTGATGCAGTTGCTGCTGCATCAGCGCACGAAAATGCGCTAATTGATCGGGCAATAACATGCTGTCCTCAACAAAACAGTAACGCGGGATCAGCGTGCGGTATGGATCGGGGCGGTTATGGCGGGCAATAAAGTTTGATCGGGCATTGTCCCGCATTCAAAACAAGCACCCAGCGACCTGAATCGGGCACGGGCAAATCGTCGGCGTTATTTATAAAAAAACGAAAACCGTTGCTTGATTTGAATAAACTATTACACTGGCCTGAACACTTTGATGGTTGGATACGTTTCAATTCTACCCCAAACTCTACATCCTAGGTTATTCATTCTGCTTTTCGATACGGCGAATTTTTAATCGGCCGACCTCACCGGGCCCTTGCCGCTTAAAGTCTTCTCCAGCATACGCTGTTTTTTTGCTTTTCCCGTATAATGTGCGCCAATTTTCAAGCCTACTCGACCGAGGAAATATGAGCATCACACTGTCCAACCGCGTCAAAGCCGTCAAACCGTCACCGACTTTAGCCATCACTGCCCGGGCTGCCGCCATGCGCGCGGCCGGCAAGGATATTATCGGTTTGGGTGCGGGCGAACCCGACTTCGACACGCCTGACCATATCAAGGCCTCCGCCATTAAAGCCCTGGACAACGGCTTTACCAAATACACCGCGGTTGACGGCATCCCCAGCTTGAAAAAAGCCATCGCGCAAAAATTTAAAAACGACAACGGCCTGGACTACGAGCTGAAACAAATTTTGGTCTCCAGCGGCGGCAAGCAAAGCTTTTACAATCTGGCCCAAGCCCTGTTGAACCCCGGCGACGAGGTGATCATTCCCGCGCCTTATTGGGTTTCCTACCCGGACATGGTGCTGTTGGCCGACGGCGTGCCTGTCATCGTGGAAGCCGGCCAGTCGCAAAACTTTAAGATTACCCCGGCGCAATTGCGGGCGGCGATTACCGATAAAACCCGCTTGTTCGTCATCAACAGCCCGTCCAACCCCACCGGCGCCGCCTACAGCCTGGATGAACTGAAAGCATTGGGCGAGGTGTTGCAGGATTATCCGGACGTACTGATCGCCACCGACGACATGTACGAACACATCCTGTGGAACAAAGGCGAATTCGTTAATATTCTGAACGCGCGGCCGGATTTTTACCCGCGCACCATCGTCTTGAACGGCGTCTCCAAGGCCTACTCGATGACGGGCTGGCGGATAGGCTACTGCGCCGGCCCGGCGGATTTGATCGAAGCCATGTGCATCATCCAATCGCAAAGCACATCCAACCCCACCTCGATCTCGCAAGTCGCCGCCGAAACCGCCCTGACAGGCGACCAAAGCTGCATCGATACCATGATGGTGGAGTTTAAAAAGCGCCACGACTTCGTGGTGGCCGAATTGAACGGCATAGACGGTATCGAATGCCTACCCACCGACGGCACGTTTTACGTCTTCCCCAACGTGGAAAAACTGCTGGACAGGCTGGACGGCATAGACGACGATCTGCAATTTGCCGAGTATTTGATCGAGAAAGCCGGCGTGGCGCTAGTGCCGGGTTCGGCATTCGGTTGCCCCGGCCACATCCGCATTTCCATAGCCACCAGCATGGCCAATCTGGAAAACGCCTTGGCCCGGATCAAACAGGCGGTGTAATCCATACGAAGTCAGCCGATTGCCGGAAACGCCCGCCGTTGCTGTCACCGGGGGCGGGCGTTTCCGGCCTACTTCGAGATTTGTATGCGGCGAGCGCTCTGCGCGGGAACTCGTCAGGTACGCGCGAGCGTCCCGAATCCAGCCTAAATCAACAGGCTTTCATCTATCGCCACATATTTGTCGGCGGCCTGTACCAAGGTCTGGGCGGTCAGGCCGGCCACGCCGTAAACTTCCGAACTCACCCGATACCGCTGCCGGACTTTTTCCAACAGCAGCTGAAAGTCGCCGTCGCCCGACAATAAAATCACCGTATCCACCTGTTCGGCCAGCTCCAATACGTCCAGGGTAATCCCGACATCCCAATCGCCCTTGGCGGAACCGTCGCTGCGCTGAATATAGGGTTTGAGTTTGACCTGAAAACCGATGTCCTTGAGGATTTGCTGAAAACCGCGCTGCTTGGCATCGCCTCTTTCAATCGCGTAGGCATAGGCCGCCACGACCGTGCGGTTGGCGGCGGCCTGTTGCCAAAACGCGCTGTAATTGAAATGTTTTTGGTAGCGATGCCGGCAGGTGTAATAAATATTTTGCACATCGGCAAAAATCGCTACCTTTTGCATGCCGGCGTTATTTTAAAAACGAGCAGCAATAATCGCTGGCGGTTTTGACTTTCATCGTGAACGCAGCATTGCCCGGCACGTTGAAAGACTCGCCGCCCTTGATGGTTTGCCAGTCGCAACCGGGCAATTGCACGTCCAGCTCGCCCGCCAAAATTTCCATCAACTCCGGATCGGCGGTATTGAAGGTATATTCGCCCGGTTGCATGAAACCCAGGGTCTTTTTGCTGCCGTCGGCAAACAAAACGGTGCGGCTATTCACTTTGCCGTCGAAATATACGTTGGCTTGTTTGACGATGGTAACGTTTTTAAATTCTGACATGGCGCCTATCTGCTGCTGAAAAAAGGGGCGCATGATAGCAGATCGGGCGACTTTTTTAAGCACAAAAAGCCGCGGCGCGGTTTCTAGGTGGTGGTGGCTGTATAAGGTTTCCACGGAAAATTGCGCGGCATCGAGCCGTTCCAGCCAAGCCGCCAAGCAGCGGGTCTCTTCATCGCCGCCCGCATGGCCGGGATAGGCCAGCACTGTAATGACGCCCGGCGCGGCCAATAATCGGCAAGCGGCGGCGATGGCCCGTAGCGTGGTTTGAGTCTGCGTGATAATGCATTTGTCCGCGCCCGGCAAATAGCCCAGATTGAACATGACCGCTTTAATTCCGCCGTGTAGCGGACTCGGAATGTGCCGGGCCATTTCGGCATGGCTGACTTCAAACAACGTCACCCATGCCTCCAAGCCCTGCTGCTGCAAGCGTTGCCGGGTTGCCCGCAGGGCTTGGGTTTGTACATCGAAACCATGGACGTGCCCGGTAGCGCCCACGGTTTCGGCCAGAAAAGCGGTGTCGTGGCCATTGCCCACGGTGGCATCGATGGCCGCATCGCCGCTTTGCAGATATTCCTTGACAATGCCGTGAGCGGTTTCAGGCAGGGAAATGCGTTTCATAATAACGTTGAATGTTGGCGGTTGCCGACAGCAATGCTTGATGCTGCAAGGCGGCGGCGAATTGTTCCGCATGCCAGGGAATGGCCAGACTGCCCTTGGCGCCGAATCCGTTGAAAATATGCAGATTGGCGTGCCGCGGGTGCGAACCGATAAACGGCTGTTTATCGAGCGTGGCCGGCCTGATGCCGGCCTGCTGCGACAGGATTTCGACGGGCTTTAGAGCCGGCATCGCCCCGGACAAACCTTGCAGCAAAACCTGCCGGGCACGCTCTGAAGGCCGGGTATCGACCAAGCCGGGCTCGAATGTCGCCCCCAGTTTAAACTGTTGGGCAGCGGTCGGAATCAGCCAATGGCCGAAATTGATAATGTGCCCGGGGCATTCCGCCGGGCCGCGGCAGTTTAGGATTTCGCCCTTGGCCGGCTGAAAGGGCAAGCCGCCGAACCAGGGGTTTTGCCGGCCGAGATGGCCTTCGCAAAAGACGACATGGCGGGGGGTAAATTCTTGCCAGGCCAATTGGGGTTGCAAAACCAGCGCGTCATAATCGAATTGCATGTGCCGGTAACTGGCGGTGGCGATGAAATAATCCCGTAACCGCGACAACAACAAGCCGGTTTTTAAATACCCGGTCCGCGCTTGCAGCAAAGCTCCATAAGGGGCCTGGACGGCAGCCTGGGCAGCCGGGCAAGCCGTTAAAAATGGCCGGTAATCGGCCTGGCTTAAACGTTGCTCGGCATATTGCCGCTCGCGGGCATTTTTTAACAGCCGCAGCATGGGCAAGGGAACAAAAAAATGCTGCTGGAAGGCGTCGGACAGCCGCCGGTAACAATGCATGGCTGAGGGCAACAGGTCATTAATATCCGCGCTTTTAACCAAACGTTGCCCGGTTACCGGATTGATTAGGCCGGCGGCGACTTGCGAGGCATTTTCACTACCGTTGTCTATCACCATCACCCGCAGGTTGCGCCGCATCAACGCCCAAGCCAGCAAACTGCCCGCCAGCCCCTGGCCGACAATCAAAACCTCAATCGGCATGCTTGAGCGTCAACGCCTCGGCGGTAAACGCAATGCCGGCCCAACCGTCGCGCAGGAAATTGCGGATATTTTGATGGTCGGTACCGTCGGGGTTCTCCAGCACATCCTTGCGGTAGTAATCGCCGAACAAGGCCAACGTCTGCGCCTGATCCAGGCCGTTCAATTCGGCAAAGGCAAAGATCTTGCACGAGCCCTCGTTCTGCCCCGCCGCATTAACCAAGGGCTGCCGGATGCCGTTGCTGAATTGGCACGGCCGATAATTGTAATGCTCGGCTATGACAGCCATGGTTTCTTTAAAATCAACGGCCTGCCCGGAAATGACCCGGCCGATAAAATCTTTTAATTTCATTAAAAATACCTAATGCTTTTGCTAATTAAATTCAGTGTCATATAATGTCGGCGTGATAATCGGCCTGTTTCCCGGACGGTAAGGCTTATTATAAAACCCGCGATCAACTGTAACGGCTTTAAAAATCTTGTTACATTTCACCTATACACTATGGGTTTTTCCATGCCGTATTGTAAAGAGCGTGCGGATTACAATTTCACAATTCATAAAGGAATACGTTTTGAAACAGCAACTTATAATTTTTTTAATTTTTGCATTCGTTGCCTGTAACACTTTTGCCCAAACAGAATTCCCGCTTAGCCCCACAGACCTTCCGCAAGCCCAGCCGGCGCAACCCGCAGCCAAAACCGACGTTATCGCCCTTAAGGATCCCGAAATACTGGCCACGTACCTGCTGGCCCCGGGCGATGCCGTCGAAGTCACGGTTTGGAAGGAAGAAGGCCTGCAGCAACAGCAATTTTTGATCGGCCCCGACGGCAATATCGTTTACCCCCTGGTCGGCACCATTATCGCGGCCGGCAGGACCATCAACGATCTTAAAGAACTTCTGGCCGTCAAATTGGCCGATTATATTGCCGACCCTTCCGTTAGCGTCAAGTTATTGAATAATCAGGGCAACGCCATTTTCGTGATCGGCAAAGTCAACAAACCCGGCCAAGTATTTGCAGGCAGACGCATCGACGTGTTGCAAGCCTTGAGTTTGGCCGGCGGCCTGACCGTGTTCGCCAGTGAAGGCAACATCAATATTCAACGCCGGGTCGGCAATGAAATCAAAGTGTTTCCTTTCGATTACGGCAACGTCATGGACGGTGAAGACTTGGAACAAAACATTCTGCTGGAACCCGGAGACACTATCACCGTACCTTAAGGACAAGGTAGATAGCGTTTTTACTGATGAAATTCAAGACGAAGCGGTTGCTTCCCGTCCTGGTTGTGTTTAGCCATAACTGCCACGCATTCGACTGGCTGTTCGAACCGAACTTCGGAGCATCCGAGCGTTACACGGACAACCTGCGCATGCAAATCGAACCGATAAGGGACAATCTGATCACCCGGTTATCGCCCGGCGTTTTACTGGGTTATATGGCCGAAAACCATGCCTTAAACGCCGACTTCAAATGGAACGAACTGATTTATCACGGCGAATCGGAGCTGGACTTTTCGGAGAAAATCGCCGACATCAGTCAGAAATATACCGGCGAACGCTTTGCGGCCGGCTTGTCGGCCCGGTATGCGGAACAATCCACCATCAACACTCAGCTGGATTTGGACGGCTCGGGCGATTTACAAGTCCAGATCCCGAAAACCACGCGTTCCGTGGCGCCCAATATCACCTATAATTTGACCGAAAGAGATGCGCTGCAATTCAGCTATAACTATACCGACGTCGGCTTCACGAAGTCGCCGGGCCTGAATTTAAGCCGGAACTTTTCCGACTACACCAACCAGCAGTTTTCTTCCTCCCTGATGCATACGTTCTCGGAGCGGCTGTCGGTCAATCTGAGCGGAGCCTATGTCGAATTCAGTTCGTCGGGGGAGAACCCCACAGTCAGCAATCCGTTTCCGACCACGTCAAGTTTTAGCCAGAAATCGTCCACCCTCAATTATCAGGCGGGCGTGCAATACAGCTTCGATGAGCGCACCCGTTTCAGCGTTTCCGCCGGTATTCGCGACACGGATACCGAAAGAACCTCTCGGCAAACTATCGATTTTCTGGGCTTATTACCAAACAGTACGACCACATCCGTCCAATCGTCCAAATCGAGCGGCAACGTCTTTTCCGCGAATTTCGATCATAAATTCGATTGGGGCAGCCTGGATATCAGCGCCGGCAGGCAATTAACCCCCGCCAGTACCGGCGGGCAAAGAAACACCACCAACTTTTCCGCCAGCTTGAAATACAATCTGGCCGAACGCTGGACAAGCGGCATTACCGCCACCTATTTGCTGTCGGAATCAGCGACCGCGACCGCGGGCGACACTACCAACAACAACCGTACCTACATCACGCTATCGCCCAACATCCGCTGGCGCTGGACGCCGGAAATCAATCTCGAGCTTTCATACATCTATCGCCAGCAGGAATTCGAATCCTTGAATCAAACCTCGGTAGGCAATAACTTGCAGCTACAATTCTCTTACCAACCACAAATCAATCGCCAGGTGAAATAACGTGGAAAATCAAACTCCCGACATTAAAGACTATCTGAAGATCGTCAAAAAACGCCGCAGATTTTTAATCATTCCACTGGCTATCATCCTACTGCTTAGCATCGTCCTGGTCGTGGCCCTGCCCTCCGTATACCGGTCGACGGCCACTATTTTGATCGAGGAGCAGGAAATTCCGTCCGAACTGGTCAAATCCACCGTCACCACCTTTGCCGATCAGCGTATTCAAATTATCAGCCAGCGGATAATGTCGCGCTCCAACTTGGTGGACATCATCAAAAAGTACGATTTATATGCGAGCGACCGCAAGTCCAAAACCGAAGAAGTCATTTTGGAAAAAATGCGAGATAGCATTAAAGTCGAAACCATCAGCGCCGACGTTATCGACCCCAGAAGCGGCCATCCCACTAAAGCCACCATCGCTTTCTCGCTGGCCTTCGATGACGAGTCGCCCGCGCTCTCGCAAAAAGTCACCAACGAATTGACCTCCTTATTTTTGAAGGAAAACATTAAATCCAGAACGGAATCGGCGGAAAATGCCGCCTTGTTTTTAAGCGAGGAAGCCCGTCGCCTGAAAGACAAAATTCAACAGTTACAAGCCAAGCTGGCCAGTTTTAAAGAACAAAACCTGCAACAATTGCCGGAAGCCAATCAATTAAACCAACAGGAGTTGACCTCGCTGACCAACCAGCTGATGAGTCTGGACACCCAGGAACGCAACGCCCTGGACCGGCGCTTTTATCTGGAAGGCCAACTGGCGCAGATCGATCCGAATGCCCTGGCCACCAATGCGGCGGGCAACCGGGTATTCGATATGAAGGACCGCCTGAAAGAGCTGCAGTCGCAATATCCCTCTCTGTTGGCGCGTTACTCCGATAACCATCCGGATGTGATTAAAACCAAACGCGAAATCGAGTCATTGCAAAAAGAAATAGGCGCCAATATCGATTTGAATAAACTGAATGCCGAATTAACCGAGAAAAAGGCCGAATTGGCGCTGTTGCTCAAGCAATATTCAGACCGGCATCCCGACGTGGTCAAACTGCAAAAACAAATTTCCTCCTTGCAGCAAGCGCTGGTCGAAGCCAGTCAAAACAATTATTCCAATGTCGCCATAGAACCGGACAATCCGGCTTACATTACGCTTAAATCCCAACTGGAAGCGGCGAATTCGGACATCAAATCGATAGACGTTACCCGCGGCAAACTCAGAACGCGGATTGAGGAATTGCGTACCAACCTCATGCAATCGCCCCTGGTGGAAAAAGATTACATGGATTTGGTGCAAGAACTGAATAATACCAACCAGCGTTATCAGGAAGTCAGCTCACGGGAAATGGAAGCCCAAATCTCGCAACAACTGGAAATCGAAAAGAAAGGCGAACGCTTCACCTTGATCGATCCGCCGCAAGAACCTCTGGAACCGGTCAGCCCCAACCGCATGGCTATTTTATTCCTGGGCTTCGTGCTGGCGATTGCCGGCGGCTTCGGCACGGTGGCACTGGCGGAAATGATGGACGCCAGCATACACAGCGAGAAAGCTATCGCCAATATCTTGGGCGTGGCGCCGCTGGCCACCATTCCTTATCTGGAAAGCCGGTCGGAAAAACAAAAATATCGAACCCAGCGCCGAGCGCTCCTGCTAGGCGCCTTGATAACCGCCCTAGTCGCCACCTTGATTTTCCACTTCCTGTTCATGCCGCTGGATGTATTTTGGTACAAATTACTCCGCGTGGCAGGCGGCTTATAACTTATCGGGATTAGCCATGAATACCATTCAAACACTAGCAGACAAGACCTCCCAGGCCGGGGCCGACGAGTCCAACCTGGACGGCATCAATATCGCCTACAGCCAAACCCGGGTACATACGCCCAACAGCCAGCTGCTCAAGGAAAACCGGATTATTTCGGGCTTTACGCCGGGGCCGTGGCTGGAGGCCTACCGAATGCTGCGTACCCGCTGCTTGCAAAGCATGGACGCCATGGAGTGGAAAACCCTGGCCATTACCAGTACCAGCGGTAAAACCGGCAACAGCCTGACGGCCGCCAATCTGGCCATCAGTATTGCCATGGAACTGGACAGAACGGCTTTATTGGTGGACGCCAACTTTTTGAACCCGGCCATCGCCAAATTGTTCGGCATCCAGACCGATACCGGTCTCAGCGATTACCTGTTGCACGACAAGGAAATCAGTTCGATGCTGATCAATCCCGGCATCGACCGTTTGGTGGTTTTGCCGGCCGGTAAACCGCTGTTTAACTCGACCGAAATGCTGCGCTCGCCGAAAATGGTGCGGTTGGTCAATGAATTGAAAAGCCGCTACCCTTCCCGCGCCATTATTTTCGATATGCCGCCTATTTTGTCGCACGACGATACCTTGGGCTTTTCGCCTTATGTGGATTGCGTGTTGCTGGTGGTTGAGGAAGGCAGGACAAAAAGCGACGAGTTAAAACACGCCGCCAGTTTATTGAAGGATATTAATGTATTGGGCACTGTATTCAATAAATCGACCGACCATACAATCCCTTTCCACGACTGAAGCGGTTTCGGGCTTTGCCGCAACCGGCGGCAAAGCCCGAGAGCTTTAGGCGAAAATCGGGATGCCGCCGCTACGGCGGTATCCCGCATCCGTTAAAATCAACCGCCCTGCTTGATTTTTTCCAGCGCTTGTTTCGCCTCGTCCATGCCGTCGAACTTGGCTTTCGAATCCAGCGCTTTTTGTAAATGCTGTTCGGCCTTGGTTTTGTCATTCTGCTTAACATACAGCATGCCGATATGGAAGTTGGTAATCGGCGAATCTGGCGCCGCTTGCAAGGCCTTCGACAGCAGTTCCGCGGCCAGGTCCAGCTTATCCTGCTTGTAGGCTATCCAACCGACCGTATCCAGAAAGTTGGCGTTATTGGATTTTGCCAACGGCTCCGCCATTTTAGCGGCCCGCTCCAGATTTTCCGGGCTATCGGCATAATCGGACAAATAGCTGGCCAAATTATTGACCGCCAACGCCGACTGCGGATAGCGTTTATAAGCGTCTTCATACAAAGCCAGGGTTTTATCGTGTTCCCCGCCGGCATGATACAGTCTGGCCAAATCTTCCACCAATTCCATGGCCCCCTTGGTCTTTTCTATCCCCGCCGTATAGATTTTGATGGCTTCCGCCTTGTTTTTTTGCATTAACTCGGACAGAGCCAGATTGCGGTAAGGACTGAACCATTCCGGCTTGATCTGCACGGCTTTGTTGAAAGCGGTCTTGGCATCGGCAAATTTCTGCTCGCTGAGATAAATACCGCCCAGCAAGTTATAGGCAATAAAATGATCGGGATATTTTTTCATCACTTGCTGCAACTCGGCAACCGCCTTGGCCGGCTGTTTTTGCGCCATGTAGGTTTTGACTATTTCAGTCAACGGCTCGATGGCATCCGGTTTTTTGGCCAAGGCTTGTTTCAAAGCCTCAATGGCCGCATCCAGCTTGCCTTCCGCCTGATAACCCAAGCCGGACATATAAAAACCGGACGCGTCATCGGGAAAGGTTTGCTGGACCTGCTTGGCGACCTCTTGGGCTTTATCCCATTGTTTTTTGGTTATTTCCAATTTGAATAGGCTTTCCAGGCCTTTACGGCTTTTCGGGTTGGCTTTCAGCAGTTCGGCGATTTGCTGCCTGGCCAGGTCTTCCTTACCCGCCTGCAGATGCAAGTTGGCCAAGTCCAAGCGCGCGGTTTCATCGCCCGGCGCGATAGCCACCACTTTTTCCATATTTTCCTTGGCCAATTCGAGTTCCTTATTGCGCAAATGCGCCGCCGCCAATAGTTTTAATACATTGGCGTTATTCGGTTGGTCAACCAATACCGCGCGAAAATCGCCGATCGCGTCGTCGATTTTATTTTCCGCCAAGGCGAACTGTCCGCGTAAGGTTAAGGCCTCGCCGTCCCGCGGATTGGCGTCCAACACTTCCTTGTTCAAAGCCTTGGCATCATCGACGCGTTTGTTGGCCGCATGAAATGCCGCCAGTTTATTGCGGGCCGATAACCCGTTCGGGCCCAATTTATCGGCGTCGATGACTTGCTTTAAGGTTTCTTCGGCCTTGTCGGCCTGTTTATTGGCCAATTGCAAGGATGCCAATTTAAATTTCAGCGCATAGTCATCGGGTTTTTGCTCGATTAACGGCAACAATTCCGCTATCGCCACTTCCACCCCGCGCTTTTCGACCAAGAAATCGATCAGATTGGTTTTGGCATTTTCGTTTTCGGGCAGCTTTTGCACCGCGTCGCGTAACGTCGCTTCGGCTTTATCCAGTTGCTGGGTACCCACCTGAAACAAGGCCAGATTTTTATAATGCTGCACTTCATTCGGCTGAATCTTGACGATGGACCCCAATAATTCTTCCGCCTCGGGAAGTTGCTTATTGCGGGCGTAAATCCCCACCAGCATGGTACGCAGCGGCACGCTATCGGACTTTTTCTCTATTGCCTGCTTTAACAGCGTGACAGCCTCGTCCACTTGATTGTTTTTGACCTTGATGGAAGCCAGCATCAAGATAGCCGACGCATCGTCAGGGCTTTTTTGCAGGGCTTTATCGACGGAGGCAATCGCCGCATCGCTATTGTTTCTGGACATTTGCACGCCGGCATTCAGTACCAGGGCCTCGACATTGTCGGGTTCCTTGGCCAAGGCCTCGTTGGCCATTTTTTCGGCCTCGTCGATGGCCCGATTCAGCAATAACAGCTGCCCCACCCTGACCCGGGCCATGACATGATTTTCATCATTGGCCACCACGGTATTGTATTCTTTAAACGCCTTTTCTATTTTGCCTTGTTTGCTCAGGGTTTCCGCCATTTGAAAACGGCTTTCCCAATTTTTAGGGTCGATTTGCAGCACATTTTTGTACGCCAGTTGGGCTTTTTCGTAATCGCCGGCTTGATACAGTTGGCTGCCTTCCTCCATGTATTTGGCTTTACGTTCATCGGCGCCGTCGCAGGCCACCAGTCCGGTACTCAATACAGCAATGCCTAGATTTTTCAGAATAGTCTTTTTACTTGTCATGTACATCTCGATTCCATTTGCTACGGGTTTTTGGATTTGATCCGGGATAACGTTACTGCTTGTTCAATTTTAACTGATTTGGCGTTCGGAAACGGGCGGATTTACCCCAAATAACGGCGCCTTGGTGCGGCAAGTTGACGCAGCAGCACGGCTTTTGCCAAGCATTGCGCTGGACACCCCGGTTGGCAAGCGCTATTCTCGCGCTATCGAGAAAACCGCCATCCTGGAGCCCGTATGCCGCTGACCCCCGCGCAATTCCCCGCTTTGATAGCCGCAATATCCGCCACCATCAGCCAACATGCCGATAGCATTACCGAATTGGACCAAGCCATAGGCGATGGCGACCATGTATTCAATCTGCAGCGCGGCATAGACGCCTTGCAAAGCCACTGCGCGGAAATCGCCGCGCTGGATTGGCCGGCGGCCTGGCAAAAAATCGGCATGACGGTGATGGCCGCGATTGGCGGCGCATCGGGATCTCTATACGCCACCTTATTTATCGGCCTGCACAAAAACACCAAGGACAAGCCGGCGGACCTGCGGACTTTTGCCGAGGCCTTGCCGCTAGCGGTGGAAGCGGTCAAGCAACGCGGCAAAGCGGATGTGGGCGAAAAAACCCTGCTGGACGTTTGGGTGCCGGTAGCCGAAACCCTAAGGCGGAGCGTGGCCGAGGGCAAGGATTTAAACGCTATTTTAGACGCGGTCTGCGCCGAGGCCGAAGCCGGGGTGGAAAGTACCCGCGATATGCTGGCCACCAAGGGCCGCGCCTCGTTTCTGGGCGAGCGCAGCAAAGGCCATATCGACGCCGGCGCCAAAACCGCTCAGTTGATGATAGCGGCAATTGCCCGGCAAATCAGATCCACCGAATAACCCTGGCGGGCGGAAGCCATCTTCCGCCTTCGGAGGCTGTCGTAAAAGCCAAAATGCAGGTTGGGTTAGCGTAGCGTACGCATAACCCAACAAAATCAAAATGTTGGACTTTATTACATTCAGCCCGGCCTACATTTTACGACAACCTCCTTCGGTTATCGTATCCTTAGCAGCCCCAGCGCAGGGCGGCGGTATTGACGGGGGCGTCCCACAAACGCAGCATTTCCTCGTCCAATAACGTCAGGGTCAGCGAACAACCGGCCATGTCCAGAGAAGTGGTGAAACTTCCCACCAAAGCACGCTGGATATTCAGGCCGCGTTTTTGCCAATATTGCCACGCCAGCTCGTATACCAAATGCAACTCCACCAACGGCGTAGCGCCGAACCCGTTCACATGCAATAAAACCGCCCGGCCAGCCCCGGGGTTCAATTCCTCCTGAATATGCCCGGCAATTTGCTCGACCATCTCGCTGGCCGTTACCAGTTTGCCGGTTTCCCGGCCGCGCTCGCCGTGGATGCCCACGCCTATTTCGATTTCGTCCTCCGCTATCTCGAAGGTGGGACGGCCCAAGGCGGGCACGGTGCAACTGGTCAAGGCGATACCCATGGAAGCCGTGGCGCCCACCACGCGGTCGCCCAGGGATTTACAGGCCGCCAAGTCGTAACCTTGCTCCGCGGCGGCGCCGACGATTTTTTCCACGATTGCGGTGCCGGCCACGCCCCGGCGGCCGATCGGATGGTCCTTGGGCAGCGAAACGTCATCGTTCACCAATACGCTGGCATTCGGGCCTTCGAGCATTTCGGCCGCCATTTCAAAATTCATGACGTCGCCGGCGTAATTTTTAACGATAAACAGTACGCCAGCCCCGCCGTCAACCGCTTCAGCCGCCGCCAGCATCTGGTCGGGCGTGGGGGAGGTAAAAATTTGGCCGGGACAGGCGGCATCCAGCATGCCGTGGCCGACAAACCCCGCGTGTAACGGCTCATGTCCGGAACCTCCGCCGGAAATCAAAGCCACCTTGCCCTTTTTACGGTGCTTACGGCAGACGAAATTCGGCTGAGTGTGCAATTCGACGATATCGGCATGCGCCTTGGCAAAGCCTTGCAAGCTGGTATCCAATAAAGTGGCGGGTTTATCGATAAATTTTTTCATAGCTGTCTCCTTTTGTTATTGGCGCAAGGCTGTAGTCAGTTCCCGAATATCCCGCATCACCCAGGTCGGGGCGTAATCAAGCCCTTGCATATCGCTTTCGCGCGAAATACCGGACAAGACCAGCACGCTGCGGATACCCGTCCGCACCGCGCCCAGAATATCGGTATCCAGCCTATCGCCAATCGCCACCACCCGTTCGGGAGGCAGCGACAATATCGCCAATGCTTGTTGATAAATAATGGGCGCCGGTTTGCCGATAGTGATGGGCGAAACCCCCGTGGCCGCGGTCAGGGCCGCCAGAGTCGCGCCATTGCCGGGCAGAAAACCGCGCTCGGTCGGCAGCGTGACATCGCCGTTGCTGCCGTAAAAGTCGGCGCCGGCTTGAATATGCAGCGCCGCGGTACAGAGTTTTTCCCAGCTTAAGGCCTTATCCAAGCCGCTGACGACCAGTTGCACGGCTTCCGGCTCCTGTTCGCCGGCTAATATGAAATCCTTATCCAGCAGGGGCTGCCTCAACCCGGCGCCGCCGATCACATAAACCCGAGTCTCGGACGGTTGATACCGCTCGGATAAATACAAGGCCGTGGCCATGCCGGACGTCAATATTTCGCGGGCGCCGATTTCAACCCGCATGCCGGACAATTTGGCGACATATTGCTCCGCGGTAATGCTGGCATTATTGGTAGCCAAAACGAACGGCAGTTTCAAGTCTCTCAGCGTATCGAAAAATGCCGTCAATCCCGGCAACGCTTGCTCGCCGTGCCAAAGCACGCCGTCCATATCGATGATGAGGCCGCCAATATCGGTAAAACCTTGCATAATGAATCTACATAGCCAAAATAGGTGGCACAGAATTGCATAAACGCCCTGGGCTGTCCAGCCGGCCGCTTTATTCGAACTCGCCCGCATGAAGCCTGTTCGCCGGCCATGCCATGGCAGCAGCACGCGGACGCGGCGCTTGATTTGACTGGTATTTTCTAAAAAACCGGCGCATCGCTACAGCATGGACAAACCAGGGATCCGTTTTTATTATTGACTTAACCGCAATAACCCTGTTTAATGCGCGGCTCTTGACGGGCCCAGGTAGCTCAGTCGGTAGAGCAGAGGACTGAAAATCCTCGTGTCGACAGTTCGATTCTGTCCCTGGGCACCATCTTTCGATGCGGCATTTTTGCCGGATTCCGGCTCCATGGCCGGTCCGAGCCCGCCTTCTGCTCGGCCACTTCAAATCAAAGCCGGATCCGCGCCGTCAGCTCCGCTCCAACACCATTGCCACCGCCGCCGCGCGGGTCGACACGCCCAACTTTTCGAAAATATGTTCCAGGTGTTTGTTGACGGTGCGGGGACTGGTATTCAGGATGATGCCGATCTCTTTATTGGTTTTGCCGCGCGCTATCCACATCAGGATTTCCGCCTCGCGGAAGGTCAATTTCAGCTTGCCTCGCAAAGCCTGCAAATCCCACTCGGCATTGTTCTCATCTCGCTGCAGCAACAGCATATATTCGTCCGGATGTTCGCAGGCCCGGATACTGGCGTTAAACCCCGGCATCAGACACTGCTCGTCCGCCTCGGCATGGGTACGCTCCGAGCCCTGCCGCCAGGTTTGAAACCAAGCCAGCATGCTACCGGGTAATAAATCCTTAATGCCGCAGGCCTGTTGTAAACCTTGCTGGGCGTTGAAGTCGGCCAGCCACGCTTCGGCGGCCGGCGTCAGCCAGCCTATCCGCCCGACGCCGTCCACCGCCATGGCCGCGAATTCGCCATTGGCCAGCAATTGCTCGGCGCGCCGCAGGTTGCGGGTTTGGCTCAAATGCACCTCGATGCGCGCCAGCACTTCGGCCGGCCGTATCGGTTTGACGATGTAATCCAGCGCCCCTTCGCCGAAGCCGCGCAACAAGTCGTCCAATTCGCTGAGGCCGGTCATGAACAACACCGGAATGGCGGCAGTCTCGGGATCGGCTTTCAGCCGGGCGCAGGTTTCGAAGCCGTCGATACCCGGCATCATCACATCCAGCAGAATGATGTCGGGCTTGACGTATTGAATTTGTTCCAGCGCCGCGCTGCCGTCTATGGCCACTAATACCCGGTAGTGGGCTTCCGACAAGGTGTCGGACAACAACGCCAGATTGCCCGGCGTATCGTCGACTATCAGCACCGTGCCGTTGTGAACGGAATCTTCCATCATCGTCGCGTCTCCTGTATGGCGGGCATATCCAATAGTTTCCTGATCTCGGCTATCCGGAAGGCGTTGGCCAGTCCCTTGAGTTTTGCGAAAAACGCCGCGTAGTCCGGCTCGGTTTCGCTCAGTTGTTCAAGCGTCTGTTTCAAACCGTGCATATCGCCGATACGCACCAAGGCTATGCAAGGTTCCATCAGCGACAGCGGCGGCGCCTCTATGGCTGTAGAACCCGGCAGGGGTTTGGCCGGCCGCTTGTCCTGATATAGCCATTCCAGCACCAGATGCACTTTCAATTTTTCCAACAGTTCATCCACGTTAATGGGTTTTGAGAGGAAATCCGTGCAGCCCGCGTTCAGGGCGGCGAGGCGGTCGGTCGGGTACGCATTGGCGCTTAACACAACCACCGGCATGCACCAGCCTTGCTGGCGCAATTGAATCGCGGTTTCGATGCCGTTGATACCGGTCATGGAAATATCCAATAGAACCAAATCGGGCGGATTTTCGGCGACCTTGAGCAGACACTCTTCGCCCGAGCAGGCTTCGGTTAAATAAAACCCCAAAGGTTCCAGCATGGCCAACAACAATTCCCGATGCTCGCGCTGGTCGTCGACCAATAAAATCTTGCGGCGGCGGCCCAGATAGCCGACGATTTTGGCATCGGCATTGGGTTCGGCATCGGCGCCGAGACTGGGTAGCAATAACCTTACGGTAAACGTTGAACCTTCTCCTGGCCGGCTTTTCACCGTCAACTCGCCGCCCATCAGCTCGGTCATAATCTTGCTGATGGTTAAGCCCAAGCCGCTGCCGGCCTCGGCATTGCCGGTGGAATTGCTCACACGGGTAAACGGCTGAAAAATATTCTGCAATTGTTTTTCGTCGATGCCGCTACCGGTATCGATTACTTGAAAATTGGCCACGCCGCCGCTATAACCGATGCGCAATATTACCTCGCCCCGCGCGGTAAATTTGACGGCATTGCCGAGCAGATTCATCAAAATCTGCCCTACCCGCTTTTCATCGCCGCGTACCCGTTCCGGCAGCGTATTGACGTACTCGCATTTAAAGCGCAGGCCTTTCTGTTCGGCCTGGGCCTGAAAGCTATGCTGCAGATGTTCAATAAAATCCGGGAAGTGAATAGGTTGATACTTCAGGTCGAACTTGCGGGCTTCGATGCGGGCAATATCCAGAATGTCTTCCACCAGCGAGCATAAATGCTCCCCGCTGCGTTTCAGGGTTTCCACCGCCCGTCTGCGGTTATCCGGTATTTCCGGGTCGTTATGCAGAATATGCGCATAACCGAGAATGCTGTTCAGCGGCGAGCGAATCTCGTGACTCATGCTGGACAAAAACCGGCTTTTGGCCTGATTGGCGCTGTCCGCCATTTTCATGGCCTGCTGCAACTTGCTGTCGGTTTTTTTGTGGTTTTCGATTTCCTGCAACAGCAGCTGGGTTTGTTTGGCGGTTTCCTCATGCGCCACCCGCCGGCTTTCCGCGCTCAGAATCAGCAACCAGGTACATAAGCCGATAAACACCAACAACGCTGCGTAGATTTTAAAAAAATTATAAAGCAGCAAATCGAAGGCGGCCGGATTCTGCTGCACGCTCAACAAATCCTGGTAATAAATAATGCTGACGAAAATGCCGGTCAACACCGACAGAAACGAAAACATCAACACAAAACGCAACAGGCGCAGCCGCGCGTTCAGGCTCATTGCCGCCGGCAAAAAACGTAGCGCCACCCTTTCCAGATAATCCTCGAAGCGAAACCCGGTTTTGCAGACATCCAGACAACGTGCATCCAAGGTACAACACAAGGAACAAATGCTGCCGGCATAGGCCGGGCAATGGGCCATGTCTTCATGCTCGAATTCATTTTCGCAAATCGAACATTTGGTTTGCGACTGGGTGTTATTAAGTTCGCGGTCGCGGGCCAGATATTGGCGTTCCCGCGCCAGCCAGGACACGCTGGGCGTCACGATAAACGCCAGCCCCAAGGCGATAAAAGCTGAAAACGCCTTAGGATATTCGCCGAACAGACCCACATAGGCCAGTATGGAAATCAGCGAGGCAATCGTGGTGGAAATAATCCCGACCGGATTCAGGTCGGTCAGATAGGCGCGTTTGAATTCGATAATCTTGGGGCTGAGACCCAGCGGCTTGTTGATCATCAACTCGGCGGCCACCGCGCCGATCCAGGCAATCGACATATTGGAAAACAGCCCCAACACTTTTTCCAAAGCGCCGAACACGCCGAATTCCATCAACAACAGCGCGATCAATACATTAAAAACCAGCCAGACCACCCGGCCGGGGTGGCTGTGCGTCAGCCGCGAGAAAAAATTGGACCAGGCCAGCGAACCTGCGTAAGCGTTGGTGACATTGATCTTAATCTGGCTCAGCACCACGAACAGCGTGGTCACCGCCAAGGCCCATTGCGGGGTTTCGAACAACTCGTTATACGCCACCAGGTACATTTGGGTAGGCTCATGGGCGTGCTCGGGGCTGATGCCGTGCCGTATCGCCAAATGCGCCAACAAGGCCCCCGCCAGTTGCCGCATCACGCCGAATACCACCCAACCCGGCCCGGCGGTTAGCATCGCCGTCCACCAGCGCAGTTTATTGTCGGGGGTTTTATCCGGTAAAAATCGCAAAAAATCCACCTGCTCGCCAATCTGCGCCACCATGGAAAACGCCACGGTGGCCGCGCTGCCGAACAGCAACCATTCGAAACCCTGCCCGCTGCCGGCTATCCAGAAATAACTTTCCAAGGTTTGCAGCGCTTCCGGCTCGCGCATCGCCACCGCCACATACGGCGCAATCAACAACAGCAACCACAGCGGCTGCGTCCATAACTGCATACGGCTGATGGTGGTGATACCGAAAGTCACCAACGGAATCACGATGGCCGCGCTGACCACGTGAGCCAGCCACAACGGAATTTCGAAATACAATTCCAGCGCCAATGACATGATCGACGCTTCCAGCGCGAACAGCGTGAAGGTAAACGAAGCATAAATCAGCGATGTGACCGTGGAGCCGATATAACCGAAGCCGGCGCTGCGGGTCAGCAAATCCATATCGATATGGTAGGTGGCGGCGTAATAACTGATCGGAAAACTGGTGATGAATATCACGATCCCCACGATCAAAATCGCCCAAAACGCGTTGGTAAAGCCGTAATTGATAGACAAAAACCCGCCGATGGCCTCCAGCACCAAAAACGACGTCGAGCCGAACGCGGTATTCGCCACCTCGAACTCCGACCACTTGCGGAAACTACGGGGCGCAAAGCGCAACGCGTAGTCTTCCAGGGTTTCGTTGGCGACCAGCGCATTGTAGTCGCGGCGGATTTTGGTGATGTTTTGGTGGATAGATTTCATGTGTTTTTGTGTCGCTGTCGCGACGGGTTGTTATATGCCGGTTCGCGGACCGGCGGCCGCGATACTTTCTTTTGCTTGCCCAAAAGAAAGTATCCAAAGAAAACGGCACCCGGATTCCGCCTTTATCCTGCGCTTTTACGAAAACCATCCGTGGTTTTCGCCCTGCGGGCCAGCCTATCGGCTGTTCAAATTTGCTCCCGGCAAATTTGTCGCTTTTGGCGAGGGTTTTCGAAGGGCCAGTCAACAAAACGAAATTCGTAGGCCAGAATAAGCGTAGCGTTTCTGGCGTTCAACTTCGCCGGAAACGCTACGCTTATTCCAGCCTACATGGCTTTGCAAGTGTTTTAATAATTGTCTATTTCAAAATGCAAATTACAATATTTTGATGACCCAATAACATCTGGGTATAACGATAAGTGGTTTATATTGTACTTATTTAAATACCTAAGAATTTCGTGTCGATTGCCGGATGGTATAGATATTTTTATTAGAATGTGTTCTACGCTTCCCGCAAACCTCCTTTTTACCCATTCCTCTAAATTCGTTCCACGCGGTATAGAAACAAAAAGTCCATTTTGCGAAATCAAACGCTTATTTTCCCCTAGTTGCGGGCGAATAATTTTGACTCTATCGTCTTCATCTGACCCGATTCTGGCCATAGCATTTTTATCAAGCGCGTAAATAACTTTATTGTTACAGTCATTACACGCATCTTCAAACGCAAAAAATGCAGCAATAAAAGGCGAAGTTGTCCAATCTAGGAATGGAGTAGCAAGGCCGTAGTGCTGACCTAAAGCCAAAAGCTCATCTTCATCATTCAACAATGATTGCAGCTCAAAGGTGCTTACTCTCCCACGAATAGAGCGTTTAAAGTTTTCGTAATGCCCTTCAATAAGCTCGTTAATTACATTGTGATTAATTCCACTCAAATCTGAAGGAGAGTTGTTTTCCTCCAAACAAGGGATATCTTCATTATTAGAATTAACATAGCGTAAACTCCCTATGCCACATGCATTTAATCTATTTTTGTTTGCTTTTCCTACGAGTCTGTTAAGGGAGGATGTGAGCTCCCAACACTCCTTTTGTTGGCCGCGAAATATAAATTCTTTAGTATTTTCAAGTGGGCCTGTTATAAATAAATTTATATATTCATTCCATGACTCAAGTTTCCATTTTGAAAAGCCATCGATTGCAGGTGCTGGAATATTTTGGTTCGACATGGTTATTTTTTTAATCTCATAGACGCTAAACAAAAAAATGCGCATCGTTCGCGACAGATGCACTAACGTCGGCAGCATCCTACAACACAATCCAAAACACGGGTTACAAAATCATCGACCAATATTTCTCTACCGACGGAGTTATCCCCCTGATGCCGCGCCGAGCACCGGAGGGTTTGAACGGATTTGCCCGCAGGGGCGATGCAGGGAGGCATCGCGTTTTTCGTGGGGGCTGGGAAGCCCCTTCGAAAAACCCCGTTCAAACCCTTCGGCGCGCAGGATTAACGCGGCATGGGGCCGCCTTTCTTTTGGGTACTTTTCTTTGGCGGAGCAAAGAAAAGTACCTCGGCTGTCGGG
>Ga0207952_1000705_pt1 | contig 21083 bp, 17 predicted proteins | sample SubbioR12Aug_8Ca_FD_184831 | JGI IMG/M metagenome (GOLD analysis project Ga0207952, IMG submission 184831) | Serpentinite rock and fluid subsurface biosphere microbial communities from McLaughlin Reserve, California, USA - CR12Aug_8Ca (SPAdes) | ecosystem: Environmental > Terrestrial > Deep...
CAAAGAATTTCACGATATGTGCGGAGAACATTATCGTTTTCAAAGACAGACTATATGCACTATGGAGTAACAAAGTTGTTTATCATTAATTACAACAATGAAATGTCAACTCGTATTTGACACTACCAAAATTAAAAAAGGAAAAATTGATTTTACTTTTGATACTTTCAATCAAAGAATTTCTGTTAGAGACAATGGAATAGGAATCAATGTTGAACAACTGAAAAGAATTTTAAAACCAAACGTTACATACAAGTATGGCAGTGATTTTCTGAGAGGAGAAAAAGGCGTTGGTTTAACATTTATTCTTTTTTCAACGAATAATTTTGAAATTGAAACTAGCAACGGAAAAGAAAAAATTGATGGAAAAGTAAAAAATGCTTTTGATTGGGTTAAAAGCAAGGTTGATGAAGTTCCAAAACTTGAAATGTCTATTGAAAAAGAAAATGGTTCGCCATTCACGGAATTTAAATTGGGAGGCATTTCTTCCATTATGGATGATTTCAATCTCTTTGAATTCAACATTGGAAAACTAAAATATATTCTCAGAACTAAAACCGCTGCTGGAAACACCGCTTCTCTATTCAATCAACAACCACGAAAAGATATTGAAATCAGTCTCACATATATTGATGAGAAAAATAAATCAACTATAGAAAAGGTACCCTATGGTTTTGATGCTCCTCACAACTACATAAAACCGAATATCTCTTTTGATGAAAGAAAGGAAAAAAAAGCGAACGGTCAAGACGAAAAAGTCAGAGGAAAAGCAGTGTATAAAACTGATAAAACGAGAACTAAATCTGGTAGAGAAATTAAATACTATTATTTTGTTTGCAGTCGTTACAAATATTATGAGATGAGTAAAAATATTCTTGGTTATGATGACAAAGAATTAGTTGAAGGACGTATCTATCTTTCAACTAAAAATATGCCTACAGGAATTGAAATATCTCCGCCAACAGTTGGGAAAGCAGGGTATTGGGCTAACAATCTCTACATTATTATGGAATATGATGATTTAGATTTGGATATGGGGAGGAAAAGTGTTTCAGGCAGAATTGTTAAAATGATTCGGGATGAAGCAGAAAAAATTTACAAAGAACTCCAAAACCATTTTTCGGACATTGTTGATACGGATGACATCACAGAAGATACACTTGAAAGTCAAGAACAAATAGAAGAAATTTGGGATTCTCTTTCTTCCGTTGATAATCTAAATGCAGGTTATTTGAATTATTTTAAAGTTCCTCTGTTTGAACAAGGAGTAGTTGCGGTTTTTCATGAACTTGTTGGAGCAAAAAAATTGCACGGATATCAAACGTGGAGAACTAATATGAAAGATACTTACGATGAATTCGTAAAATATAAAAGCGGGAAAAGAGATTACAAGATTCTCATTGAATTCAAATTTGATGCAGCAGACATAATTAAAGACATTACTGACGGTGGGAAAAAAGAGTATTCAAAAATACAACTTCTTGTTTGTTGGGATATTGATATTAAAAAATTCAAGTCAGAAGGTTATGATGTAATAGATAATGAGGAAGAAACTCCATTCTTTAATGGTACAACTCATAAAATAAGTATTCCGCAAATTAAGAATCAGATTAGCGTAATCTGTTTGAAAAAATTTTTAGAACAAGAATCGAAGAAAAAATAAATTTGATACATTCGCAGAAACAAAACATCAAAACAATCATCTCTCGTTTGCAAAAAGAATTTCCCGGTGCGAAATGCGCATTGGAACACGAAACGCCGCATCAACTTTTGGTTTCAACAATTCTTTCTGCACAGTGTACGGATGCGCGAGTGAATATGGTTACGCCGTCGTTGTTCAAGAAATACAAAACAGTGAAAGATTTTACAACTGCGAATCAAAACGAATTAGAAAAAGAAATTTACTCAACCGGATTTTACAAGAATAAAGCAAAGGCAATCATCGCATCGTCAAAAGTGCTTCTCGAAATATTTAAAGGAAAAATTCCGCAAACGGTGGAAGAACTTACATCACTTCCCGGTGTTGGAAGAAAAACTGCGAACGTGGTTCTTGGAACTGTATTCAATATCGCAACGGGAATTGTCGTTGATACACACGTTTCCCGTTTATCACAACGTCTCGGATTAACAAAACAAAAGAACGCGGAAAAAATTGAACAAGATTTGATGAAAATTGTTCCACAAAAACATTGGATTCTATTTTCGCATTGGCTCATTTTACACGGAAGAAAAACATGCGATGCGAGAAAACCAAAATGTAGTGTGTGTGTATTGAATGATGTTTGTCCAAGCGCAAGTAAATTTTTATATATGGTCGAGGAGTCAAGGATTCAAGCGGTTACTTCAAAAACTAACGTACGCGAATTCTTGACCACTTGACTTCTTGAACCCTAACAATACTTAACCAAAGAGGATACTATGAAAAACAAAAAATATTTTCTACTACTGTTTATTTTTTTACTGCAAACTTCATTCTCACAAGACGTTCAATACACGAAGCGTTCACGAAATGAAGTGCGGGAAGGTCCGGGAAGTTATTATGATTTGCTTAAATCATTACCATCCGGCGTGAAAGTAACCATCCAAACATTGCAAGGGAATTGGGTCAACATCAAAACTCCCGATTACACGAAGGGTTGGATGTCAAAAAATTGTTTAGTTGAGAAACCACCGAAAGGAGAACCGATAAAGGAACTTCCTGAAGAGTGGATTTCTCCGAATGTGTCGAAGACTGCGGTTGCCGCTGCTATCAGGGGATTTGCTGAGCGTTTTGGAAAATCTTCCGAAGGTGATACTTTATTTTTTAGTCGTCTTGCGCAACCGACATTTAAGTATGATGAATATAATTCATTTCTTATCGCAACGCTGAAGGAAACAAAACAAATTTCTTTCGATAAGATTGGCGGCGATGGTGAAAAATTTTTTGGCGAGTACTCCTATGATAATTCGGAAGAGGGAATCGGCGCCGGTATTGCATCTCGAATTGCGGTGAAAGGAATCGTCAACGATGTTCAATTGGAAAAGTACATTAATCTTTTGGGAACATATATTACTGAGTCTTCACCGGTTAATGATGTCCGGTTTCGATTTTATGTATTGAATGATGCTCGTCCTGTTGCCTACTCGCTTCCGGGAGGATTTATTTTTATTTCAAAACGTCTTATAGAAGTGTGCGATAACGAAGCGGAACTTGCAGGTGCATTGGCTCATGAAATTACTCACGTTCTTTTACAACACGGACGTACGGCAATCCACGAACGCCGATTGGAAATTACGATGGAGGAACAATTTGATGAATTGGAAAAAGAGGTTGGGGAAAAAGCAGATACCTCTGAAGAATCTTTGGAAGAATTTGCACGCGAGGCATGGGAAACGGTGAATACACCACGGACGTTGAAGATGGAAGAAGAGGCGGATAAAGGGGGCGCACTTCTTCTTTCGCGTTGCGGTTACGACCCCACGGCGCTCGTTTCACTCATTCGAAAAATTGAAATAGATGCGTCAACCTTTGTAACAACAAATTTAGAAGAAGAGCATCCGTTTGCACATCTCAATTTTAAACAGAGGAAAGAGCATTTGCAAGAATTTTTAGAAGACGAGTTGGATGATGTGGCGGGCAAAAAATTTGAGGAGCGGTACAGAAACTTTGTGAAGAAATAAAAAAGTGGAATTCAAAAAGAATGAATTCCACTAACATAATGTGCCGAAGAAGGGAGTCCTCCAAAGGAGTCCCTTCGGGAGAACCCACTACACCAAGAAAGTAGGAATTATTACATTGTGCCGAAGAAGGGAGTCGAACCCACACCCGGGGTAAACCGGACTGGATTTTGAGTCCAGCGCGTCTGCCAGTTTCGCCACTTCGGCTTGACAATAAAAAATTGCGGATGAATATAGAGAGAAAATTGAATTGGGAAAAATTTTTCTCCATTTGTTTGTCTTTTCAAGAGAGTGTAGTATATTCTCAACGCATTTTCAAACGATTGTTTTGAATAACTAATTAATTCACTAATCTTATCATTTTTTTTTAGGAGAACCTATGAAAAACCTTCTTTCTTTCCTTTGTAGTTCACTGATTGTCTTGTTTTTTGTTTCCGGTTGCGGTGGCAGTAAAACAGGTTTAAGCGATGTTTCGGAGGGAGACATTCCCGATTGGTATATGAATGTTCCGCAAGACCCCAACTATATTTTTGCAGCACGAACATCCACTTCACAAGATATGCAATTAGCCATTGACAAAGCCGCAACAGATGGTCGTGCAGAAATCGGTCGTCAAGTTGAGACAAAAGTGCAGGCAATGCAGAAAAAATTTGATGAAGAAACCGGTATGGGAAAAGATGCTCAACTTCTTTCGATGTTTACCTCTGCATCAAAAACAGTGGTATCCACTTCGCTATCCGGAAGTAGAATTTCGAAACAAAAAATATCTAAAGACGGCGGGGTTTTCCGTGCATACGTTTTGATGGAATATCCGATTGGCGCGGCTAATGCTGAATTAGTGAATCAAATAAAGAAAAACGAACAAATGTACACACGTTTTCGTGCTTCGCAAACTTTCGACGAATTAGAGAAAGAAACTGATAAGTACGAAGAGTGGAAAAAAGGTCAGAAGTAAGTACCGAGAAACACTCAGTTGTCTGCTTTCCGACTCTTCTTGCTTTTCATCGGACTTGAGGGGTGTGCTACTCTTTCAAGTCAGGAAATAGTACAGTATCCCCGTTGGTTTCTTGAAGGTGAACGAGTTGTATGCCCGAATAAAATTGTTGGTTATACAACTCGTTCTCATTATCAGCATAACGCCGTAATCGCCGCAAAAAAAAACGCTGCGGAAAATGGCGCCCGCTTTCTTCAATACTCACTCGCGGGGATTCAGGCTTTCACGAAATTTGATAGAGGAACTCGAGCCGAAGGAAACACCTTTCAGGAGCATTTTGACAATAACATCATTGAAGAAATATTCTCTAATAGTGTTTTGTTGGATTCTTTTTTTACTCCGAATTGTACGATAATTCTCTTGGGAGATTCGTCTTGTACCCTTCCTAATACTCAGAGGGAAATGCTTTCCCTTGTTTCTGAACCAGTTCCACAATGGATAATAACTTTGCCTCGCAGTGAAGAATATTTCTATAGTGTCGGTGTTGAACAACAAAATTATTATGAATATTCCTGCTGGCTCGAAGCGGAAAAGGCGGCACGGCTGGAACTTGCCCGAACAATAAGTTCATCAAAAATAAAAGCAGTCCAACAAATGAGTAATACAACGAACGCAGAATATCAGAGCGAGGAACTTTCAGTAACAGTCCGAAATGCAGAGATTGCGGGACGGTGGAGAGATACGAAGAATAATATATACTACGTCCTGATGCGTTGTTCACGCAATCAATAATTTTTGTGGAGATGTTCGACGATTATGACATCTGAGCGTACATTTAAATCTGCGTTGTATAGCGGAGGAATTGCTGCAAGCGTTGTTCTCTTACTTTGGGTTGCTCATTTATTTTCGAGTATTGAACAAAAGTCTCTCGATATTCGGTTTCGATTATTTGCAAAGCCGGAAACTGCAAGCAAAGATATTGTTATCGCTGTTATAGACGACAGAAGTTTGCAGGCATACGAAAAACAGAATATCCCCTGGCCCTGGCCCCGGAGTTTGTATGCGGAACTTGTGGGGTTTTTACGGAGAGGTGGGGCGAAGGTGATTGCATTCGATATGATTTTTGCTACGAATGATATTTATAGTATGCGTTTGGGGGAGGAAGAGGAGGATACCCGTTTCCTTGATTCAATGCAAACTGCGAATAATGTTCTGCTTGCAGCGCAACTCAAGTCCGACATTGCCCCGTCAAATCATCCATTGATTCCGTTACAGAAATTTTCACTTCCTCGCGCGGCATCTTCTTCGGAGATATTTTCTTCAGCTATTCTACCGCCGGTTGCGTACCAACAATCATCATTTGCGTTGGGAACGGTAAACTATTTTTCCGATAATGATGGAATTTGTAGACGGCTTCCGTTGGTGTATTATTTTCAACATCAAACTATTCCCCATTTAGGATTAGCAGCACATCTCACGCGAACGAATGATTCGGTGAAATTTCTCAAAGAAAAAAGCACACTCCTACTTAATGAAACGTCTGTTCAATTAGATGGCGATGGTAATTTTCTCTTGTGGTGGTATGGTCCAGGAGGTTCGCAAGGAAGTTTTAAATATTATTCCATTCATCAATTGATTCAATCGGCAATTCAATTGAAGCGTGGACAGCAACCCTGGGTTTCACCGGATTCATTCAAAAATAAAACGGTTATTATCGGGACAAATGCTTCCGGGTTATTTGATTTTCGGAATACGCCCTTTACCGCGATTGAACCGTATCCGGGAATGGAAATCTATGCTACGATAGCAAGTAATCTTTTACAAAAAGATTTTCTTCAACAAGGGAATCGCTGGATTACCTTTCTTTTCATCGTCTTTTTTAGTTTCGGAGTTTCCTATGCGATGTTTTTTTTCCGAAAAGTAACCCACACAATGATTCTTGCAGTCGGTAGTGGAATTCTGTTGGTGATATTTGCTTTTTGGGCGTTCACCACATATAAAATGTGGTTTGAAATTGTGTCGCCGCTTTTTGCCATAGCGTTTTCCTTTGCACTCTCTGCCTCGTGGAGTTATTCCACAGAAGGAAAAGCACGGCGGCAGTTACGTTCGATGTTTCAACGATATCTCGATTCATCCGTTGTCGCTCGCATCGAAGAAAACCCTCGACGTGTAGAACTTGGCGGTCAGGAAACGAACGCCGTGGTCTTTTTTTCCGACATAGAACGCTTCACGTCCATTTCCGAACAGTTGTTGCCAAAAGATGTCGTTCATCATTTAAATGAATATTTCACGCTTCTTGTTGGAGTGTTATTAGAACATCGGGCATTTCTCGATAAATACTACGGTGATTCCGTAATGGCGATGTTCGGAGTTCCGATTCCACAGGAAGATGATGCATTACGCGGTTGTACTGCAGCGCTCGCGATTCAAAATGCGCTCCGGGAACGAACGAAGCAGTCTTCCGCAGTTTTTACAAACACCCGAATCGGTTTACACAGCGGTTCGATGCTCGTTGGCAATATCGGCTCACCACGACGAATGGAATACACCGCAATTGGAGACACGGTGAATGTTGCGGCACGTCTTGAAAGCGCAAACAAAATATATGGCTCATCAATTTTAATCAGCGAACCGGTTTTCCAAAAAGTGCATAACGCTATGCTTTGCCGCGAACTCGATATGGTTACTTTAAGAGGAAAAGAACAACCGCTTCGGATTTTTGAATTGCTATCTTCAAAGAAAATTGCATCCGCCGATAGTCAAAACCTCATCGAAAGATTTAATGCAGCATTGGTTAATTACCGTCAGCGGCAATTTAAAACCGCTCTTGAGCAATTCTCCGTGTTGCTAAGTTCCTATCCAACCGATGTTCCGACGCAGGTGTATATTGAACGATGTAAAAATTTTATTGCTACTTCTCCATCCCTCGATTGGGATGGAGTTTTTGAATTAACTTCTAAATAAATCAGAACAAAAATTATATGATGCTTGATGTACTCGCAATTGGCGCGCACCCGGACGATATTGAACTCGGTTGCTGCGGCATTGTTGCAAAACTTGTTCAACAGGGAAAACGTGTCGGCATTCTCGACTTAACACACGGAGAACTCGGAACGCGCGGTTCCAAAAACATTCGCCATAATGAAGCGAAAGAGGCGGCAAAAATTCTCGGCGTATCCGTTCGCGAAAATTTAAAACTTGCAGATGGAAGTTTTGAAGTGAATCAAAAAAATATTTTGAAACTGATTCAAGTGATTCGCAAATACCGCCCGAAAATTTTACTCATTCCATATTTTCACGAACGACATCCCGACCACGAACACGCGCATCGGTTAGCGAAAGAAGCATGGTTTTATTCCGGTCTGATAAATATCAAAACGAAAGAAAACGGAAAGCAACAATCGTCGTTTCGCCCCGATACGTATTTTCAATTTATGCAACGATACGAATTTCCGCCATCGTTTATCGTAGATATTACCGATGTCTATGAAATTCGTCAGCAGGCAATAAAGGCATTTGCTTCGCAGTTTCACAACCCGAATTCCAAGGAGCCGGAAACTTTACTGAGTCGCCCTTCGTTTATGGATTTGTTAGAAATTCGCGCAAAGTATTTTGGAAGTCAAATCGGTGTGAAATACGGCGAGCCGTTGTATTACCATCAGCCGCTCGGAGTTGGGGATTTGTTTTCTTTGAAACTTTTTGTCGGATAAAATGGTTTGGGGTTGGAGGTTTGTGGTTTGAGGAATAGATTTTTCGAACATCCAACTCCAAATCAAAAACAATCTTAAAAATTTACAACACACAAACGTATGAATACAGTTAAAACAACATTTTTACTTACACTACTCACCGTTCTCTTTGTCTTCGTCGGTAACGCGTTGGGAGGAGAAGGGGGAATGATGTTCGCTTTTCTCTTTGCCATTGCAATGAATTTTGGCGCGTATTTTTTCAGCGATAAAATCGTTCTGAAAATGTATAAGGCGCAGGAATTGCAACGAAGCGATAATCCACAGTTATTTTCGATGATGGAAGAGATGACGATGAAAGCAAATCTTCCGATGCCGAAATTATACCTCATTCCCTCCGAACAACCGAACGCCTTCGCTACCGGAAGAGACCCGCAACATTCAGCAGTTGCAGTAACGGAGGGAATTATGAAAACTCTTTCCAAAGAAGAATTGAAAGGTGTGCTCGGGCACGAACTTGCACATATCCTCCATCGCGACATCCTTATCGGAACAATAGCCGCAACAGTTGCCGGAGCCATTTCGATGCTCGCAAATATGGCACAGTGGGCTATGATTTTTGGCGGTGGGAGAAGAGACGATAGGGAGGAAGGAAGTCCGTTTGGAGGAATTTTGATGTTGATACTTGCGCCGATTGCCGCAATGTTAATTCAAATGGCAATTTCCCGTTCACGTGAATTTCTTGCGGATGAAGGGGGAGCGCGGCTTTCCGGTAATCCTCGCTTTCTTTCCGGCGCATTACGAAAACTCGATACGAAGTCGAAAATGATACCGATGGATGCTACCCCGGCGACTGCGCATATGTTTATCGTTTCTCCTCTTGCAGGGTTAGGCGGGATTACGAATTTATTTTCAACACATCCGCCGATGGAAGAACGGGTTGCACGGTTAGAAGCAATGACGGTATAGGAAAAAATTCTTTTCGTTTTGCAAAGAGAAGCATCAATAAAGTCCAAACATCCGGTTTTTATACCGGAAAATTTCAGAAGGTTTCTTTTCTCAGAGAAACCTTTTGTTTTTAGTGCCTATACTTCGTTTTGATGTTCGCGTTTATATTTTCAAAAAACTTTTAAAGGCGTTTCTTTTTTTAGTACTTTTTCCTTCCAAATTTTATGAAAAGAAAATCTACTTACCCTGCTTTGGTCATTCACGGAGGCGCGTGGGATATTCCCGATGATGCGGTTGATGCACATTATCGAGGCATACAAAAGGCGCTTAAAGTTGGATGGGCAATTTTGAAAAAAGGTGGTTCCTCTGTTGATGCAGTGGAAGAATCCATCATCATATTAGAAAACGATTCGACGTTCGATGCCGGTCGCGGTTCATTTCTCAATTCGCTTGGAGAAATTGAACTCGATGCGAGTATAATGAACGGAAAAACATTTCGCGCCGGCGCCGTTGCTGCAGTAAAAAATATCCAGAACCCTATTTCGCTCTCACGGTTAATAATGGAGAAGAGCGAACATATTCTTCTTACCGGATTAGGCGCAAATCGTTTTGCAAAAGAACACAAAGTTCCCTTCTGTAAAATGGAAGATTTACTTCTTGACCGCGAACTTCAGCGTTGGTTGAAACTTCAGAAAGAGCCGGACTATTCCACGAAGGATGCGTTCAGAATGAAGCAACGAAAACTACCGAGCGGAACAGTCGGCGCAGTTGCAATGGATAAAGCGGGAGTAATTTGTGCGGGCACTTCGACCGGAGGAACCCCGAACAAATATCCGGGACGTGTCGGTGATTCGCCCCTTATCGGCTGTGGAACGTATGCGGATTCTTCTGTTGGAGGAGTTTCGACAACGGGATGGGGAGAGGCGATGATAAAAGTTGTAATGGCAAAAACGGTAATTGACATTATGGAACAAAATGGCGGCGACCCCGAGGATGCCGCAAAGAAAGGAATTACCATACTCGATAAAAAGGCGGCTGGGTTTGGCGGCGTTATCGTTCTGAATAAGAAAGGACATATAGGCATTGCATATAATACTCCGCGAATGGCTCGGGCGTACATCACCTCGGCGATGAAAAATCCTGTTATTGAAGTAGAGTGAGAATGAACGTTGTATTCCTCACGCAACACGTCTCAGAATTATTATCAGCAGTATTTTCAACTCCGTTTTCGGTGGATAAAATTGTCCTTCGGTATTTTCGAGAGAAGCGGTATTTAGGTTCACACGACCGCGCATACATCAGTGATTCGGTTTTCGGAATAATTCGGAACTATCGTTTTCTTTCAACAGCGCTTGAGAAAAATTCCCAACAAGGATTATCAATTTCGAATGAATACTGGTTTACTGTTTTACATATTCTCTATGAAGCGCTCTTTCGTTCTGATTCGTTCGATGTTCATAAAGAAAAATTTATACCGATTTGGGAAACAATCAATATCGGCATTTCCCTGGATGAGTTTCTCGCCTCACATTCGCTTACGAAAATATTTTCAGAAGGAGAATGGAAAGCGGAATCGAAACTTGGCGTTGAGTACTCGTTTCCCGATTGGCTGACAAAGAAATTTCTTGAACAGTACGGAAGGGACGATACACATTCGCTCTTCATTTCGATGAATCAACAAGCGCCGATAACGCTACGCATTAATCCGATGAAATGTACACGCGAGAAATGTAAACAACGATTGTTGTCGCAGAATATTGCAGTTTCCGAGACTCGTTTTTCACCCTTCGGGTTACAAGCGCAAAAACGATTTCCGGTGAATACACTCCCAGAGTATATCGAAGGATGGTTTGAAATTCAGGATGAAGGGAGTCAACTTCTCTCTTTACTTTTTAATGCACGACCCGGTGAAACGATACTTGATGCGTGTGCAGGAAGCGGCGGAAAAACTGCAACGATGGCAATGATGATGAACAACCGCGGCAATATTTTCGCCACCGATATTCGCCCGACGATATTAAACAGATTACAGCACCGGATGCAACGCATTGGCGCAAAAAATGTTTCCATTCATCTGGCAAAAAAAATGAAAGACAAAAATCCGAGTCCTCAATTTGATGGCGTGTTTATAGATGCACCATGCAGCGGAACCGGTCGAATTCGCCGCGACCCGATGGTGAAATGGCGAACATCTGAAGAATCTATTCGCGAGAATACTCTTCAACAATCGTACGTCTTAAATTTGTATGCGGGGTTCGTTCGTCCGGGCGGTCGGGTTCTCTATGCAACGTGTTCACTCCTGCGTGAAGAAAACGAAGATGTGATAGAAAAATTTTTGGGAGAACATAATGATTTTGAACTTGTCGCTGTCAAAAATATTCTGAAAGAAATTTCTCTTTCGGAAACGTTGCCAGAACAAGAGGAATACTTTCGCCTTTTACCCCACCTCCACGGTACGGATGGTTTTTTCGGGGCGATGATGCAAAGGAATTGAACTGATTTTTTTTATGTACCACAAAAAATTATTACACCAATGAAAAAATATTTCTTATCCATACTTCTGTCGTTTCTACTGCTTTTCATTCTTTCATCGTGCAGTATTGATGACGAACAGTTATTTCAGCAGGCGCAGCAATTCGTGAACGAAAAAAAAGTTCCTGAAGCGATAAAACTTTTACAAGAAATTGTAGAAAAAAAACCGAACGGTGAGTTTGGTGAAAAATCTCAGAAGACGATGATTTCGCTTTACCAAATTGAATTGCAGAATCCGCAAATGGCTATTCAGGAGGCGCGGCGATTCGTGGAATTGTACCCGAACAGCGCGCAAACTCCGAGCGTTTATTTTATGATTGGATTTATTTTCAATAACGATATGCACCAGACTGACAGTGCGAAAATTGCTTACACGGAATTTCTTTCCCGGTATCCGAACTCGGAAATGGCAAAGTCCGCAGAATTTGAATTACAGAATTTGGGAAAAGATATCAACGAGATTTTCAAGGCACAGTTGACCGATACAACAAAGAAACCTCAGTTTACTGTTCAGTCGAAATAGTTGCGTTGATATTCGTCAAAGCCAAAAGATAACAATCAACAATGACACAATCCCTTTCCGATTATAAAAAATATTTTGACCCCGAAGTTCTTTCGCGGGTTTCAAATATGGAATTACGGGCTCGGCTTGTGGTGGAAGGATTTATTACGGGACTTCATCACTCACCGTATCACGGATTCAGCGTTGAGTTTGCACAGCATCGCCAGTATATGCCCGGAGATGAAATTAAACGCATTGACTGGAAAATATTCGGAAAGACTGACCGTTATTACGTGAAGCAATTCGAAGAAGAAACAAACCTCAAATGTTATCTCGTTCTTGATGCAAGTAATTCCATGGCGTTTCGAAGCGAGGGAAAAATTTCTAAACTGGAGTATGGTTCGTTCCTTGCGAGCACACTTGCCTATTTAATGGTGCGCCAGCAAGATGCCGTGGGATTGACTATCTTCGATGAACAAATCCGCACATCGCTCTCGCCTCATGCAACCACTGTGTATCTCGTAGAAATTTTTAAAGCCCTATCACAAGTGCGCGCGGGAAATAAAACCGGGACTGCGCGCTCGCTTCATACGGTTGCCGAACGAATCAAACGGCGGGGATTGGTAATTATCCTCAGTGATTTGTTCGATACTCCGGCAGACGTACTTTCCGCCTTAAAACATTTCCGCCATAAACGGAATGAAGTCATTCTCTTTCACATTCTCGACCCGCTGGAGAAATCATTCGCTTTCGGTAGCGACGCAGTATTTCGAGATATGGAAACTTCCGAAGAACTGATAACACAACCCCATCATATCCGCAAAGCGTATCAGGAAGCAATGCGGGAGTTTATTGCAATGTATAAACGCGAATGTCGGGAACACTCCATTGATTATGTGTTGCTCGATACCGCAACCCCGTTTAACGAAGCGTTGATGGAATATCTCCAAAAACGACAGCGGCTGCATTAATCTTTCCAACGGTGAAGGAACATTTCAGTGTCGTCGTGATTGACCCGTTTTGTCAGGTGCCGTATTATAATCAATACCTTTGTTCGGCGCTTGCTCAAAATGGAGTTTCCGTAACTCTCTGGACGCGCATTCCTCCTTCACTCCGTAACTATTTTTCGCGTCGGAATTTTTCTGTACGGAGGATTTCTCGTTTCTCTTCTGATTGGTTCTCGCGCCAATCTCTCGTTGCGAAAATAATAAAATATGGAGAACTGATTTTTCTCGATTTACCCCGTCTCTTTTTCTTTTGTTTACGTTGCGATGTTCTTCACGTTCAGTGGCTTTCTCCGTTTCCGTTTTATTACGGCGAATTATTTCTTTATCGCGCTTTGCAGTTGCTGGGGAAAAAAGTGGTGTTTACTGCTCACAATATTTTCCCCCACGATGCAGACGCGAACATAAAACGGCGCTACGTCAACATCTATTCGTATTTTGATTCCGTTCTTGTTCCAACCGAATTCAGCAAACGTATTTTTCAGCAAAACATCTCTCACAAAACCGCTGTTACTGATATTCCGCACGGACCTTTATTTCATGATGGTAAAAAAATACCTTCCACCGAAGCAAAAACAGAACTGCGACTTTCTGAAGAATCATTCGTTGTCCTTTTTCAGGGATTGATTCGACCATATAAGGGAGTTGAGTTTTTAGTCGAAACCTTTGCCGAGTTTATAAAAAGTGTTCCGAATGCCGTGTTGCTTGTTGTTGGAACAGGTGATGAACACTATCTTCAATCACTTCGGAAAAAAATTTCTTCACTGCACATTCCACCCCCCAGCGTTGTTTGTAAATTTGATTATGTCGGCATTGACGAATTGTCCTTGTATTATTCATCTGCAGACGTTGCGGTGTTTCCGTATCGGGCGATATATCAAAGCGGAGCGCTAATGACGGCAATGAGTTTCCGAAAAGCGGTAATTGCGACAAACGTTGGTGGATTTCCCGAAGTAATTGAAAACGATATAAACGGTAAACTCATTGAATACGGAAACATTCAACAATTTCTTTCCGCCTTGAATGCGTTATATTCATCGAAAGAGAAACGTGAACAACTTGGAACCAATGCGTTTGATACAGTGACGAATAAATTTTCGTGGGAGATGATTGCTGAGAAAACAATAAACGTATATCGTGAACCGTAAGTAGTGAACCGCAAATCTCCATCCTCAAACCCTCTCCCTTCCACCATTGAACGAAGTGAAAACATTCTCGTCAAAGGCGCGCGTGTTCACAATTTAAAAAATATTGATGTCGAAATTCCGCGCAACCAACTCGTAGTAATTACCGGGCTTTCCGGTTCGGGAAAATCATCGCTTGCATTCGATACGATTTATGCCGAAGGACAACGACGCTACCTTGAAACGCTTTCCTCGTATGCGCGGCAATTTCTCGGAACACTCGAACGTCCCGATGTTGATGACATTCAGGGATTATCTCCTTCCATTTCCATCGAACAAAAAGTTGTAAGCCATAACCCTCGTTCAACAGTGGGAACCGTAACGGGTATCTATGATTTTCTCCGTGTGTTATTCGCTCGTGCAGGAACGCAGTTTTGCACCAATTGTGATGGCGAGGTTTCTAAGCAAAGCGCGGATGAGATTATTGATAAATTGCTCCAACACTCCATCGGCACACACGTTACGGTACTCGCCCCCGTTGTGCGCGGGAGAAAAGGACATTATCGCGAATTGTTTGAAGGATTGTTGCGCGACGGTTTTGTTCGCGTTCGCGTTGATGGAGAACTTCGCGAGTTGAAGGAAGAAATGCAGGTTGACCGTTACAAAATTCACAACATCGAAGTTGTCATTGATAGAATTGTGATAAAGAGCGATGTCCGTTCACGGCTTGCCGATGCGGTGGAACTTGCCTTAAAATTCGGCGAAGGGATGTTAATGGCGGAAGTGCACGGGCTCGATATGTTGTTTTCGGAATTACTTTCCTGTCCGAAATGCGGATTGAGTTATGAAGAACCTGCGCCCAATACCTTTTCATTCAATTCGCCGTACGGAGCGTGTCCCTCTTGTAATGGTTTGGGCGAGCACAAAGATTTCGATGAGCAAATGATTATTCCCGACGACAAGCTTTCGATTAACGAAGGGGGGCTTGCGCCGTTTGGAAAGCCGAGAGCAACGTGGGTGTTCAGTCAATTGAAAGCAGTGGTTTTACATAACGGATTTACCTTTGATACGCCGTTGCAAACTATTTTAAAAAAGTGTAAAGAGGTGTTATTCAACGGTTCAAACGAGAAACTGCAAATCCCGTACGCTTTTTCTTCGGGAAGACAGGTGATGTACGCGCATCGGTTCGAGGGAATATATGCGATGCTGAAAAATATCTATTCCCGTTCGGCAACGTCCCGAATGCGCGAGTGGGCGGAAGCATTTATGCGAACGACGGCGTGCAATGTTTGTAACGGCGGACGATTAAAAAAAGATAGTCTTGCCATAAAATTGGTGGATGTGAAAACGGCGAAGCGGTACTCCATCCACGATGTTGTTCAGCGTTCGCTCAAAGATGTCCGGAAATTGTTACGAACATTGCAACTTTCCAAACGGAAGAAAATGATTGCGGAACTCCTGTTGAAAGAAATCAACGAGCGATTAGAATTTCTCCTCAATCTCGGTCTCGATTATATCTCTCTCGATAGAACTGCGCGCACACTTTCCGGCGGTGAATCGCAGCGTATTCGCCTTGCAACCCAAATCGGTGCGCAACTATCGGGCGTGTTATACGTTCTCGATGAACCGAGCATCGGACTTCATCAGCGGGATAATGTTCGGTTAATTGATTCGCTAAAATCGTTGCGTGATTTGGGAAACACCGTCATCGTTGTCGAACACGATAAAGAGATAATGGAGCGCGCCGATTTCATTATTGATTTAGGACCCGGCGCGGGGGAACACGGAGGGTTCGTTGTTGCCTTGGGAAAACCGAATCAATTACGAATGAAGAATGGAGAATTAGGAATGAGGAATGAAGAATTACGAATTACGAATGACGAATTACCAATTACAAGCGACAATTCACTCAAACCCCAAACCCAAAACCTCCAACCTTCTCTCACGCTCGAATATCTTGCCAACTCGAAACTCATTGATGTTCCGAACGGGAGAAGAAAAGGAAACGGGAAGTTCATTTCCCTCAAAGAATGTTCCGGAAATAATCTGAAGAATATCAACGTGAGATTTCCGTTGGGGACATTTATTTGCATTACCGGCGTGAGCGGTTCGGGAAAATCTACGTTAATAGATGATACGTTGTTTCGTATTCTCTCGAAGGAAATCTATCATTCCAACGAGATGCCGCTGCCGTATAAAAAAGCAAGCGGCATCGAGAACATTGATAAAGTCATTGAAATAGACCAATCGCCCATCGGAAGAACGCCCCGTTCTAACCCCGCGACTTATACAGGATTGTTCACTTTCATTCGAGATTTATTTTCTCAACTTCCTGAATCAAAAATTCGCGGATACAAACCCGGGCGATTCAGTTTCAACGTGAAAAGCGGACGGTGCGAAACGTGTGAAGGGGACGGCATAAAAAAAATCGAAATGAATTTTCTCCCCGATGTGTACGTGCATTGCGAAGCGTGCAACGGGAAACGATACAGCCGCGAAACGCTCGAAGTGCTCTACAAAGGAAAAAATATCGCCGAAGTATTAGAAATGACGGTGGAAGATGCGCTTGCATTTTTTGATGAACACTTACCGATGAAACGAAAACTGCAAACGCTGAATGATGTTGGCTTGGGGTACATTCGTTTGGGACAACAGGCAACAACACTTTCCGGCGGTGAAGCGCAGCGGGTAAAACTTTCCACTGAACTTTCCAAAGTCAGTACGGGAAAAACGCTCTACATACTCGATGAGCCGACAACCGGTTTACACTTTGAAGATATCCGTGTGCTGCTTTCCGTTCTCAATAAACTCGTGGAAAAAGGAAATACCATCATCGTCATCGAACACAATCTCGACGTAATAAAAACTGCTGATTACATTATTGATTTAGGACCGGAAGGGGGAGATGGCGGAGGAAAAATTATTGCCGAAGGAACACCGGAAGAAATTGTGAGCGTGAAAGAAAGTTATACGGGAAAGTTTTTGAAAGAGGAGTTGGAGGAGAATACCCTAAAACTTCACCACCACACCACCGCCAAGAAAAATGCCGTCAATGTGTAATTCGGAACGATAGGTGCGGGCGCTAAAATCGGGAGGAGCAGGGGCAAGGTCATACGCGCTGGCAGATTCCAACTGCACATCACGAAATTTAATTTCTGAACGAAGGGAGAAAAAATCGGTGAATGCATATTCCACACCGCTGGAAACGTGGATACCGAACTGCGGGTTGTTTTCGGTTGTCGTTGCTTCTACGTTTGCGATGGTGAGCGTTCGGGTTCCAAAATAAATTCCGCCGCCGCCGCCAACGTACCATAATACTTTTTCGCTGTTGAGCGGAACGGTAAAATATCCGCTTATCTCCGCGGGGTAAATAGTAAATCCTTCATTGATGTTTGTGCGGTAACTTTCATACGATTCGGAATGGGAAAGATACTCCAGCGAAATGCCGAGGATAAAATTATCTTCGGGAAAACTCCATCGGGCATCGAGATTATAACCAACAATGTTATTGAAAGAATGGGAAGCGAACGGAGTGGAAAGAGTCGGTTCAAACCGGGAACCGGAATGGGTGATGGAGGAATGTACGCCGATTGAAAATCGTTGTTGCGATGTTGCGACGGAACAGATTAACAGCATCACTAATATTTTCAAACAATCCCGAATCATTGTTGTATGGGGAATCTCTCCCGAAGGGATTCCTTCGGAAGAAAAACTATATTGATAAACACGAAGAGCACAAAGTATTTTCACAAAGCACACAAAGAATACTACAATCCATTCTTTGTGAACTTTGTGCCCGCTCCGTGTTCTTTGTGTTTAAATTCATTTTTGATTTTTGAGAAATTCCCGATAATCAAAACCGTTGTTACGGAAACTTATGAAAAGTTCATAGGATGAAATACAAAAAACGAATTTTCTTTTTAGAATTTGTTCAGCGTTTCGTTTTTTTACCGGAAGAAGAGGTCGCGGTTATCTACAATCGTTGCTTCTTTCTTCAAATTCTGCATCCATTCTCCCATAAATTTATTTCGCTTTGTCTCGTAGAGTTGTTTATGCAACGCTGGTTTTTGTTGTGCATAGGCAGCGGTATCGAACGGTGTTTTGCTGAGTAACCGGATGATGAACATTCCGCGTAACGGATTTTCAATGATTGGGGAAATTTCGCCTGCGTTCATTTTGGAAACTGCGCCGATAAAAAATAAATCTCTCCCGATTCCTGTAACCGAGCCGCCTAAGGTGAAGGAACTTGCTTGTGTAACATTGATTAACGGGTCAAGGGCTCGGAGTTTTTCAAGCGATTCCCCATTGGCAAGTTGCGCGCGCCATTGTTCAACACGAGGGCGGAGTTGCTGCATTTTTTTCAAACGTTGTACGCGGGGTTTAATAATGTTTTCAACATCTTTGAACGGCTTTGCCCCTTCGAGGTTTATTTCGGCAACTTCAAAAACACCATAACCCTGCTGTGTATAAATAACATCGGAAACCGTTTTTAATTCGTTCTCGAATGCGAAGCGGACAAGTCGTCCTTCCTGCCCGATGCCGGGAATAAAGTTTGATTTGTTGGTGAACATTGCAGTTTTTTTCACTTCCAAGTTCATTGTTTTTGCCGCGCTATCCACACCGATTTCCTTTGCCAACTCTTGTAATGTTTTTGCTTTTTCCATAAGCGCATTGCGTGTTGTGGAACTTGCTTTTGCCGACATAACAATATCAGCAATTTTCACGGAGCGGTTATCGTGACCGGTTACTTTGATAATATGAATACCAAATTGCGAACGAACAGGACCGACAACGTCACCCGTCTTCGCTTTAAATGCTGCATCTTCAAACGGTTTTACCATTCTTCCTTTTCCGAACCAGCCCAAATCACCGCCATCAACAGAAGTTCTGTCCGTGGAATATTTTTTTGCAAGTTCAGCAAAATCTTCTCCCTTCTTCGCGCGTTGTAAAACATCCTGCGCTGTTTTTTTCGTTTCAACAGAATCATCACCGATTTTAAAAAGGATGTGACTTGCTTTTACGTAATCGCTCGTGTCATTCTGAAACTCCAACACTTTGAGTAAGTGATAACCGTCGTAATCTTTAATCGGTCCGAGAATATCGCCGGCATTTGCACCGAACGCGGCATCTTCGCGCACTTTGCTGATTTCCCCGTGCTTGAAAAATGCATCCGAAAGCGGAACATCGGAATATTGTTTGAGAAGTTCAAGAAAATCTTCACCAGCGAGGGCTTTCTTTTTCAATCCGTCGAAATCGCGGAGTACTGCATCGGAATCTTCTTTGGAAGGTTCTTCTTTGAAAACGACGTAGGAAAATTTACGGGTGTGTTCCTGTTGAAATTCATCAACGTGTTCCTGATAGTATTGCTGCATATCCGATTCGGAAACACTCACCGTATCTTTGATGAAAACGTTCGGGTCGAATAAGGCGTATTCCGCATCATATTTAATATTCTGGTCGAGGTATTTTTGTTCCACTTCACTCTCGGAAACCATCAGCATCGCCATTAACGCGCTTTGCACTTTTTCCTGCAATCGCATTTGCTTCAACGAGGTTTCGACCTGAATGATTAAATTTTTATTTCGCGGGTCACGAAGCGCGGCAACATAGTTATCACGGTTAAAATTTCCTGCGGAATCGGTGAATTGCGTTGTAAGAAATTGCGGAGGATTTTCACCGAAAACCCAATCGCGGATTTCTTCGTCGGTAACGACAATTCCCAATCTCTCAGTTTCTTGTTTCAGAAGTTCCTGATTTATAAAATTGTCCCACAGTTGGTCGCGGATAGAATTGACCATTTGCTCGTCGAGTTCCACATCTTTGTTTTGTTGCTTTTGCTGCTCGAGCGCTTGGCGCAAACGTTCGGAAAAATCCTCGTATGTAATTTCAATATCATTCACGCTTCCAACGATATTGCGCTGGCGTTGACCGCTTTGTTGTCCTGTGATATCAAGACCCCAATCCAAGACGACGTAAATTATAAATAGTCCCGCGAACACAGCAAACGCTGTCGTCATATTATCGCGTATTTTTGTCATTAATGCCATAAAGAAGAAACCTTCGGTTACAAGTTGTAAAAAATGAGGCAAAAAAATAAGAAAAATAGATGAATAAAAAGTTATAGTTGCAGAGAAAAGTTTTTTTTGATGGATGGTGAGAAAGTTCGGGAGAGCAGTCATACACTAAATGTACAACCTTGAGGGTTTTAGGAGGTCTCCAATTTGTGATTGTAGAAATACAAAAGGTCACCTGAAGTTTCCTCTACGAGTCGTTGACAGATGACCTTTGCACTTTTCCAATGATAATTTGTCATTCCGCACTTGTCCAAGGGACTCCTTTGGAGATGCGGAATCTATTACTTCATAACCACGAGTTTCTTTACTTCTACAAAACTTCCAGCGGTGAGTTTGTAAAAATACATTCCGCTCGAAAGTTTACTTGCATCAAACGAAACAGAATAATATCCCGCAACTTTATTTCCAAAGACAAGCGTTGCAACTTCCCTTCCGAAAATATCAAACACCTTGAGCGAGACACTCGCATCAACTGGTAATGCGTATTTAATTTCTGGTAGTGTCAAAATTGAGTTGACATAAATTAAATTTCGTATCTTTGTTCACCTAATATTATGATAACAAAGATACATCAATGCCATGCATGCGAAAGCATTCGTCTCGTAAAAAATGGAAAAACAAA
>Ga0207952_1000706_pt1 | contig 21074 bp, 19 predicted proteins | sample SubbioR12Aug_8Ca_FD_184831 | JGI IMG/M metagenome (GOLD analysis project Ga0207952, IMG submission 184831) | Serpentinite rock and fluid subsurface biosphere microbial communities from McLaughlin Reserve, California, USA - CR12Aug_8Ca (SPAdes) | ecosystem: Environmental > Terrestrial > Deep...
AACAGATAATCAAGTAAAACGTGTTGAACAATTATTAAATAATAGACCAGTTAGAAAATTTAATTACTTAACCCCTAATCAAGTGCTACAACAAAAAATTGCACTTATTACTTGAACTTAGAAAATACTATTAGATGAAGCAAAATTAATTTGATCATTTAGCTTAAAAATGGCATCGTTCATCAAATTTGCTGAATGTTCTATATCGGAAAATATTTGCGCATAAGTAGCAACATTGTGGTCTTGAAATTTGGCTGTTTGTAATAATTGCAAAATTTTAGAGAACTCATGCCTTAATTCATGTGAAGTTATAAAGGAGATTTTTTTAAGGTGACTCATCTGCTCTAATACTTCTTTTTCAGATATTTTTTTGAGTGTGATGTCCTTTTGAATCGTAATATAACCAGTAACTGTTCCCTCTTTATCAAATAGTGTTTCAATCATTAAATCGAGCCATATTCTTGCCCCAGCCTTGGTATAATACAATATCTCGGTTCTAATCCCCTTGCCTAACTCAATCACTTTTCTAATACGATCTAAGGTTTCTTTGCTTGTCTCTGCCCCTTTTAAAAAACTACCTGGCGTTTTACCACAGACTTCTTTTAAATTATAGCCAGTTGTTTTTACAAAAGCATCGTTTACCCAAGTAATTCTATTATCACTATTGCACATGATAATGATACTTCCTATTTTTTGTGCAATCTTAGTGAATTTCCCAAATTCTATTTTGGTACTTTCCATCAGCTCTTGTTGTCTTCTAATTTGAATTTGAGCTTCTTTAACTGGTGTAATATCTAAAGCTGTTCCTGCATATCCTTTAAAATTTCCTGTGTCGCTATAAATTGGATTGCCTTTCATATTCATCCATCTATAACATCCGTCATGTTTTTTAAACCGAAAAGTAATTGCATAAGGTTGTTGAACTACAAATGCTTGCCTGCGTTCTTGTAAAACCTGCTCTCGATCTTCAGGATGAATATGTTCCATCCAACTATTACCCATTTCAGCTTCTAAAGGAACACCCCTATAATTTAACCACGCAGCATTCGCATAAATTAATTGGTGTTGTTTATCTGTCACCCACATTAAATCTGGCATATGATTGGCCAACTCAGAAAAACATTCCTTTTCAAAATCAGTATCCTTAGTAGATATATGATTAGTCAATTTCATTTTCAATTGATCTTTGATAAACACTCCAATAACTTCACCTTTATTATTTTGAAATCCTGTCATACAACATTCATAAAAGTCATTTTCATTAATACTTCCAGGTATTTTAAATTTAAGATTCTCCGTATGCTGTTTTTGCTTGGCACATTTAAGCAATGCATTTTTGAAAATACTCGCTTCTTTATTATTTAAAATTGAATCAATTGAAAGCCCCTTTACTTTTGTTCCTTTTAATTGATACCTATTGATGAAGGTTTCGTTGCAGAATAGAATATTGCCCTCCAAATCTGTTTCTATTAAAGAATCCTCAGAATATGGACCTACACTTTTCAAATTTTTATTAATTACATGGGGGAATTGCATAAACTAGAGTTTGGGGGGTTAAACTTTAGATTTCGGACATCATTTTTTATAAAATAGGAATCAAGAATTTCTGGTAATACTAAAAAATCTCTTGACTTATCTAGAAAAAAATTGGCCCCTTTATTCAAACAAGCATGCTTATAAATAGAATGGGGCATATTGGTAAGTACGATTATTAAAGGACTAGCCAGAGGATAATCCTGTTTTATTTTGCTCAATAATTCTATACCGCTTATTCCAGGCAACTTAATATCTAATATAAATACATCTGGGAAAGATTGTCCAACTAACTCCAAACCTAATTCTGCAGAGTTTGCAGAACGAATAGAGTTGGTTGCGTTTTGATCTGTCAATAGAATCTGTAGTTGATTTACAATTATATCAGCATCTTCTATGATTAATATATTTAAACTTGATGAAGTCATATCATTTGTACTTATTCAAATTTAAACAACAAAAAAAGAAAGCTTTGTAGGGCAAGCCTACAAAGCTTTTGTAGTATAGACACTACAATTGGTTTTTCAGGAAATTGAATTTTAAAATCAACACCTTAGTGTTTCAAATAACAAATTTAATTCAACTGAACAACTTCACTTGTAGTTGCATTTAACAAAATAAAGGGGAATTATACGACATGCTGTAGTGATTACACTACAATTCAGAGATTTTATGCTCAATAGCATATCTAATTAGATCAGCATTACTTTTTAAACCCATTTTATCTAAAATACGAGCACGATAAGTGCTGATTGTGTTGATATTCAATGAAAGCATTTCACTTATTTCAGATACAGATTTTCCTTCAACCAACTTTTTTAAAACTTCAAACTCTCTATCCGATAAATTCTCATGTGGCAATTTTGTGGTATCAGTTTCAAGAGAGCTTGCAAGTACTTCAGCTACCCGATTTGTTATATACTTTCTTCCACTTAAGATTTGCTGAACGGCAGTAACTAATTCATATGGCGCACTTTCTTTAGTCAAATATCCTGAAGCACCTGCTTTAATTGCCCTAACCGCATATTGTTCAGGAGAATGCATACTCAACATTAATACAGGCGTATTAGGCACATGTGTTTTTATCTGTTTTAAAATTTCTATTCCTGAGAATCCTGGCATACTAATATCAGAAATAATAATATCCCATTTTTCTTTGATTGACTTTTTGAACAATTCTGCAGAATCAGACACATCATGAACTTCTGCTTCAGGAAGTGACTCAAGTAGAATTTTTTTTAATCCTTCTCTAATTAAACCATGATCATCAGCAATGAGTATTCGCATATTTAATTACTTACAGCTTTGTAAACCAATAATTATATTAAAGATAAGGAAACTGATTAATATGAACTATTACTGATTATCAAGCTTTGCCGACCCTAAATCGTCAAAAAAGGACTTCACAAAATCAAAAGAAAGTGGCTTTGTTATATAATCAATAACAGATGTATAGCTTCTAGCTTTCTCTCTATCTCTGTTATCTATTGAAGAAGAAAGCACAATAACATTAGCGGAATCTGAAATAGTTGCATAATCATCTAAAAACTCCCACCCTCCTCTTCCTGGGAAATTGATATCTAAAAAAATAAGTGTTTGATTCATCGGGCCCATATTTTTGATATCAGACAAAGCATCATCAATATCTATATAAACTTCAACAGGCATTTCAGGCAATAATGCTTGAACAATTTTTCTATTCAACACATTCGTAAGCACATCATCATCTATCATTAATATTTTATTGAATTTATCTGTTTCTTTATTCATGTTAAAAAATTCATCTTGTTGATTAAAAGAAAGTTTATGATTCAATTTAAAAATAGAAGAATTGATTAATTGGATAGATTTTTTTGCCTCCCTTATCAATTCAACCCTTTCTGCTGCTGAAATAAATTGATTATCCATCAAATTAACTATAGATTGAATTTTGGCATATTCATGACGCATTTCATGGGAAGTTATAAATGAAAGTTCTTGCAAACGATTTTTGAATAATTGACTTTGCTGTTCAATTTTCTTTTTCCCCGTAATATTTTGAGCAATACCAATCAAAAAAACCACTTCATTTTCAATCTTTTTAAATATCGATAATCTAGTATTAAAATATTGATACTGTTGTGATACATCTAAACATCTGCATTCAATCTCTATACTATCTTTTTCCTGACTCTCCAATTGTTGAATTGCATGTTGTATGGGTTTCCAATCTTCAGCATGGATTAAAGATCGGAGAGTTATGCAATTGATTGCTTGATCCGCAAGACTTGCAAATCCTAACATTTGGTCTAAAGCAGGGTTTCTTAATACAAATTTTCTTTCCTTGACGTCGAACAGAAAAACCATATCTGGCAACTTATTATAAATAGCTTCTAACAATGCTGCGGGACTAACAAATGGAGGCAAAACAGTAGATATTGTAGAATCATTACCCATCTCAAATTATTTGTATAAATAATATAAAAATGATGCCATCAAATTAATAATCTAATAATCAATCACTTGCAAAAATATAACCAACTAGAAATAACCATTTTTGGGACTAAAATTCCCTTTTTGGGATTAAAATCAATTTTTCGGCAGAAAATAACATTAAATTGTATTGCTTTAAAAAAATCCAATGAAGCCTTCAAAACCACTAAAAATCTTCATTTTAGAAGACGATCTCTGGTATGGTACCATGCTAGAACACTATTTATCTTTAAATCCAGACTACCAAGTTCAACGATTTGATTCTGAAAAAGCATTTTTTCAAAAAATACATGAACAACCTGATGTTGTTACGCTTGATTATACTTTAGCAGAGGGTGATGCAGATGGTAGTAAAGTATTAAAAAAGATAAAAGAATTTAATCCGGATATAGAAGTAATTATTATATCAGGTCAAGATCAAATCACTACTGCGGTAGAATTATTGAAATCAGGTGCTTTTGATTATTTAGTAAAAGATGAGGACACTAAAGATAGACTTTGGAATGTATTACTTCATTTACAAGAAATTAAAGGACTCAAAAAAGAAGTAGAAACATTAAAAGATGCACTTAAAAAGAATTTTGATTTTTCAAAAGTAATTATCGGCCAAAGTGAGGCAATTAATTCTGTTTTTAAACTAATCGAAAAAGCCGCAAAAACAAATATCACAGTTTCAATAACTGGAGAAACAGGAACTGGTAAAGAAATGGTAGCCAAGGCTATTCATTATAACTCAAACAAACATAAATATCCATTTGTTGCATTAAACGTTGCCGCTATTCCGCCAGATTTATTAGAAAGCGAATTATTTGGACATGAGAAGGGGGCATTTACTGGTGCTAATGGAAAACGCATAGGTAAATTTGAAGAAGCAAATAAAGGAACAATATTCTTAGATGAAATAGCAGAAATGGATTTACACCTACAAGCAAAGATTCTAAGAGTTTTGCAAGAAAGAGAGATAACTAGAATTGGAGGAAATTCAACTATTTCATTAGATGTTAGAATAATTGTTGCGACCCATAAAAATCTCTTGAAAGAAGTTCAAAACAAAACATTTAGAGAAGACTTATATTATAGACTTTTAGGTCTTACCATTGAATTACCTCCACTAAGAGAAAGGGGCAACGATTATCTTATTTTAGCTAAACACTTTATTCAAAGTTTTTGCAGCGACAATCGACTGCCCTTAAAAACATTAAGTGAAGAAGCAATTATAAAACTTAAACAATACGATTTCCCAGGTAATATTAGAGAACTAAAGTCTATTATAGAATTAGCAATTGTTATGGCTGAAAAAGACATTATTGGCGCTAGCGATATAAACATAGACAATAATGACCAACTTGGTAATTTACTTAATAAAGAAACCAGCCTAAAAGAATATGAAAGACAAATTATTCAATTCTTTTTAAATAAATATAATCAAGACGTTATTATGGTTTCAAAAAAATTAGATATCGGAAAATCAACCATTTATAGAATGATGCAAAAGGGAGAAATAACTAAATAAATATGCTGAGTAATAGCCATTTATACGATAAAAATAACTTAAACACTCCCTATTTAGGAGGATCAATAATTGATACTATTACCAACCATATAAACTTAGGTATTTTAATTGAAGACGAATCTGGACTTTTAGTATCAGTAAATCAAGTTTTTTGCAACTTCTTTAATATTACTACCCCCATAGAAAAGTTAATTGGGACCGACTTAATCCTAAATAATAGTATTGATTTAACCGTTTTAGATAACCAATATTACTTTATTCAAAGGACGAATGAAATACTCAGTGAAAGACAACCTATTCTCAATGATGGAGTTGAGTTAAATAATGGCATTTACTTAGAAAGAGACTACATCCCTCTTTTTGAAGGAGAAATCTATAGAGGTCATATTTGGTATTATAAAAACGCTACAGAAAAAAAACTAGCTGAGAGCAAACTTGAAAAAATTAAAAAAGCATACGGAGAACTTTTCAATCATTTGCCCAATGATATTGCTGTTTTAAATCCGGATTATGCAGATTTATTCCTTAATCCAACAGCTATAAAAGATGCAGAACTAAGACAATACATTTTAGAGTGGATGATTAATCCCAATAAATCAATCGAAAGAAATTTATCTAACCTTACTACCAATAGTTATCAGGAATTATTTAATCAAGTAATACAAAATAAAAAAGAAGGAACCATAGAGGAAAAGCAATTAAATGAAAATGGTGAAATTCGCTATTACTTAAGAAATCTAAAACCCATACTAGATGAAGCTGGTAAACTAAATATGATTATTGGATTAAACACAGATATAACAGAAAGAGTCAATGCAGAGGAAGATTTAAAGAAAGCAAAACTATTAACTGAAGAAATTTCAAAAGCAAAAGAACTATTCCTAGCAAATATTAGTCATGAAATTAGAACCCCTTTAACTGGAATCTTAGGAGTTGTAAATCTGATTAAAAAAACCCCACTAAGTCAGCAGCAAAATAAAATGGCTTTAATGATTGATGAAGCAGCCAATAACTTATTGGTTATTGTTAATGATATATTGAATTTGGAAAAGATTACTTCTGGCGAAATTACATTAGAAGAAATTCCTTTTTCAATTGACGATTTAATTGCATCTACAGTCGAAAGTTTTCAATATAAAGCAGAAGAAAAACAATTGCTTTTAAAATTTGAAAATGGATTAGAAAAAAGAGATTTATTATTAGGTGACCCATATAGAATATCTCAAATTTTAAATAATCTTATAGGTAACGCAATCAAGTTTTCAGACAAAGGAATGGTGTCTGTTTCGCTTAGTAGTATATCTGAAACAGAAAATTTACTTTGGTATAAGTTTTCTGTAAAAGACACTGGTATTGGAATTGAAACTAATCAAATAGAGCAAATATTTGAACCTTTTAAACAAGCTGATAGTTCTATTACCAGAAGGTATGGAGGCACAGGATTAGGATTAGGATTAGGTATATGTAAAAAGCTGATTGAAAATATGGGGGGAAGAATTGCTGTAGAAAGTATTCCCAAAAAAGGGTCAACATTTAGTTGTATACTTCCTATCAAAAAAAATATCAAGATCCCTAGTCAAAATATTTTCAAGCCTAATTATGAAAAATTAAATGGGTGCAGAATACTAGTAGCAGAAGACGTTGAAATGAATCAGTTTATAACAAGAACTTTATTAGAAGAAAAGGGCGTATATATAAGCATTGCAACAAACGGAAAAGAAACCATCGAAAAAGTAACCAATTATCAATACGATTTAATTCTAATGGATATCTCTATGCCGTATATAGATGGAATACAAGCAACTTCTATAATAAGAAGCATGAAAGATTCAACTAAGAAGCATATACCAATTATTGCAATGACTGCCAATGCATTTAAAAAAGATGAAACTAGATATCGAACAATTGGAATGAATGGTTATTTGAGTAAACCCTTTAATGAAACACAATTGTTAACTACTATAATAGAAGTATTAGACAATGCAAATTTTGTAATACAAGATGAACAGATTGAGATAACCAATCAACTTAACGAAAAATTGTATGACGAAGATTTAATCATGGGGATGGGAAAAGGTAAACCTGAGTTTATTCAAAAAATGGTGGGCTTATTTTTAAAAACCATGCCAACCGATATGGAACAATTAACAAAGTCTGCTTCTGAAGATGATTGGAAGAAAGTAGAAAAAACCGCCCATCGAATGAAGTCTGCTTTACGAGGCATGGGTATAAAGGCAGCTGCAAACAAAGTAAAACTAATTGAAGATATGGCTAGCAATGGTAAGTTAGATCAATCTATTTATAGCCATATAAAAGAACTAAATGAAACTATCAGAAAAGTTTTATCACAACTAAATGAAGATTACCCAAACGCATTTCTCCCAAAATAAATTTTTATTCCAATTATAGGAATTTTCTATAAAGGGAAATAAACATAAATGCTTGATAATCAACCATAAATAATCGTTCTGTATTTGGCATTGTATTAGACGTATCCAATTGAAAAATAAAATTGACGGTGATGAATGTAAATGTGTTTATAAAAGAGCAATTATTAGAAATGTCACAAAAATTATTAAGTAATCATTGTAATCATGAAATCATTCAAACAAAGGATCATACTTTATTCCCTTTTTTATATGGCAAATATGCATTAATGATTACTGAACCAGAACCGGAAAATGATATCCATATCGTGTTTGATGGTTTTGAAAAATTTAATCAATATCCACTAATAGCAATTGGGAACTGGAAAGCCAATGCATATGGTCAAGCCCTATTTGAACGTTATCAAAATAGTTACTTAATAAAATTAATAGACCCGCAAATTCAACTAAGAACATTGAATATGCTTAGAACGAATTGTTTTATTTATATAGATTCTCATCATCAAGAAGACAATTCTGCATCGTTATTAGAAGCAATGTATATGCAACTCCCCATTATTGCATATGCTTCAGAATACAATAAAACGCTTACCCAAAACAATTCTATGTTTTTTAAACACTCAAACGAGTTAATGGAAATGCTTTATTCTCTCCATCCAACTAAAGCAGCTAACTATGGAGTTTTAATGAAACAAACTATTAGTTCCCAACTGGAGAAGCTTCATCTAATGCACTGAGTTCTTCAAACTGTGGAACTGTCAGTGGCTTTGTAATAAAATGGGTTACATTAGAATATTTCTTAGACTTTTCGTAGTCATTGTGATCAATTGAAGAGGTCAATATAATAACAGGCCAAGGTTGGTTCATTTTTTCATATTCTTCTAAAAAATCCCAACCATTTCTTCCCATAAAATTTAAGTCTAAAAATATTTTCCGTTTTAAAGTAGGATTACCTTTCAAATAGGTAATTGCATCATCAATATTATCAAAAACGGTTACCGTCATATTAGGAATCACATTCCGAATGATTACAGAGTTTAATTTATTAATCATATGGTCATCATCCACTAAAATAATCTCTTCAATTGCTTGATTTAATAAAAATTTATTGAGTGCAATATTACTAGTAGAAGCATAAGTAACTTCATCAGAAATTTTTAAAATTGCTTGATTCATTGTATTTGCAGATGCTTCTATATCTAATAAAATCTGCTGATATCCCTGCAATGTATTTTGCTGAAATTTAGCGGTTTGTAAAATTTGTAAAATTTTAGAAAATTCATGCCTTAATTCAAAAGACGCGATATCGGAAATCTGCTTTAGATGGGCCATTTGTTCTTCAACATCTTTTTCAGTCAATTTCTTTTTAGTGATATCATTTTGGATGGTTAAATAGCCAATAATATTTCCTTGTTTATCAAACAAGGTTTCCATTTTAAGATCCAACCAAATTTTATTCCCGTTCTTGGCATAAAATACAATTTCAGTTCTTAAACTTTTCCCTTGATCAATCGCTTGCTTTAATTTAGATAGGGAATCAGGTGCAGTTTCAGAGCCAGCTAAAATAGCTATTGGTTCCTTACCATTCACCTCACGTAATGGGAAACCGGTCAATTTTACAAAGCTATCATTTACCCAAGTAATCCTGTATCCTGGATCACATAAAATAATCACCACATTTATTCTTTGAGCAATTTTAGTGAATTTTGCAAATTCAACTTTAGACACTTCTAACATTTCTTTTTGTCTATTCATTTGCAATTGCAACTCCTTCATATTGGTTATATCTTGAAGCGTTCCCGCATAACCAACAAAATCGCCTAAATGCGTATACATAGGACTACCTTGCATTTCTACCCACCTATATGTTGCATCAAATTTTCTATACCTAAACTGAATGGTATATTCTAGTTTAGATTGATATGCCATATTTTGCTCTTCTGTTACTTTGTATTTATCTTCTGAATAAATTCCATCCATCCACCCGTTACCAGATTCATTTTCTAAAGAAACACCTCTAAATTTTAGCCAAGCTTTATTAACGAAATTAATTTGGTGCTGGTGATCGCTCATCCACATCATTTCCCGCATATAGTCTGCAATTTCACGAAACCATTCTCTATTTTGACCTGAAATACCCGTTCCTCCAGTACTTACTACAGATGGCGTATTAGTTTGCAAAATGGAAGCAGCCGCTGTTTTGCCAACTAGCAAAAAAGCAACTGGGTAAGACCTACGATCGTTTACTACAGAAAATTCATACTGAATAAAAGAGTCACTAGAGTTAAGTCCAGGATGTTTCAATTTTAAAATCAGGGGAACGGAAGACTTTGTAAGTAAAGCCTGATGTATTGCATCCTTAATTATTCCCGCATCAGCAGCATTAAACAATGAGTCTATATTTACGCCAACTACTGACTCTCCTACAATTTGATAAACTCGTTGAAAAGCATCATTACAAAAAGTAATATTTGCTTCTAAATCTGTTGTGAAAACAAAATGGTCATTGGCCGAAATTTGATCTAATAATTTTCTTTCAACACTATATGGATATCGCATTTTTATTGTATGATTTATTGAATGATGCTATTTTACTTTTACAATAAGTTAACCAAATTGTTTTAAAGTTCCTAGCCAGGTTTTAATATAATTATATAGCCACAGAATCAAGTAAGCATAAATAATGAGTTTCAAAATGAACCACTTAATATTATGAATAGAAAAAATTCTGCCAAGCCAGTATAAAAATTGACCAAACAATAGCAAAAAATAAGCGATAAATATAGAACGGGAAGTTAGTTCACGCCACTTCATAGGTATTTCTTTGTGTAATTTAAATATACTGTATTTTCAATCTGGAATAAATAAATGCAGAATTTCTTATGGAAATAATACATATCGTTTTTGCAAGAAAAGCAAAGGAACAAATAAACCATTTGGTTGATATTGCTAATCAATTAGCAACGGAGCAAATTAAGTTGGGGCATACAGTTCAAATATGGGGCATTGGTTCAGGCACACTAGATCAATTACAACATAAACCTTACCAGGCAATTTTCTTTAGTACCAGTCTTTTTATGTGGAATACACTAGACAAAATTAAAAAAGCAATCCAATCAATTAAACCAAGCACTATCGTGCATATTCATGGGGGTATTATCCCTATATTTTATCCAATCGTATTTCATTTACATAAAAACAATTGCCCCTTCATTTTATCTCCACATGGCAGGTACAATTCATACACGTTAAAAACTGCGAGCTATTTAAAAAGAAGACATTTCGAAAATTTCGATACGAATATAATTAATTGGGCAAGCGCAATTCATTTTATTAGTGAGTTTGAAAGAAAAGAGCTTTTAAACCATTATCCTTTCGACCTACAAAAGTCTTATATTATTCCCAATGGATTAATTGATAATAATATCAATATCGCACCCAAAATAATGAAACATGATGAAATTATTTATTGTTTCTATGGAGAATTGAACATGAATAGAATGGGCATTGATATTTTACTTAATGCATTTTCTAAATTTAAAAAAACAAACACAAATAATGCAGTCCTGTGGATAATGGGAAATGGAAAAGACAGAAATAATATTTTAAAATCAATTAAAAAACTAGGATTGCATAAATATGTATTTGTAAAACCCATGGTATATGGTGCGCTAAAGTTTGAACAACTCAGCAAAATAGATATTATGGTAAGACCTTCTAGACTAGACTATTCACCTTTTGTTGTATTAGAAAGCGCTTCTATGTCTATACCATCTATTGTTTCTAATGAAACCTATTTTGCTGAATTAATTAAAACTGCAAATGCAGGTTACGCATTAAAAGAAAACTCTGTAGAAGCACTTACACAAACTTTTATAGAAAGCATGAACGATATTGATACGGTTCAATGGAATAGAAAAAAGATGAATGCTAGACAAATGGTTATTGATCATTGCTCATGGAAAACTATTGCGAGAGAACAAGTAGAAGTGTATAAAACAATTTTCTAGCTCCAACAACAACACTAAACAACCAGTAAGCTACAACCCCGTATATCGGAATGATCCATTCTGCCCAAAACTTCAAAACTTCCATCTGCATATAATTTCCCTATATCTTGGGTAACTATAAATGAACAGCTGTAAATATTTGCTAAATCTATGATTTGTATTAGTCCTGTTCCCTCCGTTAATAATTCAAAAGGATCATCTTCCTTTCGAACAAATACTTTCATCCAAGGCGGACAATAATACCTACCATTACCTTTTGAATAAGCCTGACTCAATAATTCAGTCATACCATATTCTGCGTGAACATGATTGAGTTTGAACCTAGAAATTAGGGTTTCGTGCAATTCTGGACGAGTGAGCTCTCGCCCCCTCCCCTTCATTCCCCCTGTCTCCATTACTACAGTATGTTTTAAATGCAATGGAAATTTTGCAGAAAAATCAAGTAACGCAAATGTGACTCCCAACAATAATATGGGTTGTCTTTTCAATTCCAATTCTGCCAGCTTATGGGCCAATTCGGCATAATTGTACAAATAGAACCCACTTTCTGAATGCCCACTTAGGGCAATCATTTTATTGGCCATATAAACCAAAGAAGAATTTTCTCTTTCCAAATAAGCTGGCAACAATGCCAATACACACCAGTTCTGAATAGCCCCATACTGTCTTTCAAATCCTTGAATAAAAGACTGTTCATAAATAGCTATATCAGCAACATAATGCCTACTTGTTACCACTCCAGTTGTACCGCTGCTCTCAAAAATTTTTTGTTCCTGCCATTTTCCAGTAACTACTCGCTGCTCTTTAAAAAATGAAATAGGCAACGCCGGTATCTTTTGTGGTATCTTTCGTTCAAGTGGTGATGTATCAATTAAATCTACCCATTGGCGATAAATTGGGTTGTATTGATATTGAAATTGAAAAACAGTGTTGCACAAATCATCAAAACTGGATTCATTTACAGAAAAAATATTGTTAATATCAATGGGTAGCACCAACCTTATTTGTATTGTTTTAACTAAATTTGAACAGAAAGTAATCTGATGAGAACAAAATTATTAATCCTGCTGACAATTACCCTCTTTTTTTACGGATGTAAAAAAGACGAATTTAATACAAAGCCAACACTTTCATTTGGTGAAGTGAACTCAAGGGAACTTAGACAGGGTAATTTGCTCATTTTCAGTTTAAACTTTACAGATAAAGAAGGTGATATTCAAGATACGCTTTGGGTACAAAAAATTTCAAAAACTTGCCCTACTACTCCTGGAGTACAATTCATAAGTCCCAATAGGGTTCCTGACTTCACAGGGACTCCTAATTTAAAAGGTAAATTAGAAGTCACTTTTGTTTACAATGCAAATGTGCCTGGAACTCCATCAATTGTAGGTTGTACCAATAGAAATGATACTTCTTATTTTAGATTTTGGTTAAAAGATAAAGCCAATAATAGAAGCGATACCATTAACTCTCCAGACATCATCCTAATCAGGTAATGAAAGGAATTGCATTAATAAAAGGCTTTTTTTATGGCAACTATTTTTATGCAATTTGTGCGGTTGCACTATCCATTGAATGCTCTTTACAACTAGGTCTTCCTCTAAATAATATCTTTTATTATTTATTACTAAGCTTCGCAACTGTACTGTATTATACACATGCTTATTACATCGAAATAAAAGGGAACCATATTAATTTAAACGAAAGAACAGCTTGGTATTTACGCAATAAAAAAAAGATTGAAGGTTCGCAATTAATATTTACTTTTTTAATTGCCATAATTTCCCTCTTAATGGTGAATGGTCTTCAGCCCCATTTTTCTAAAGTAAATTTTAAAAGTTGGTTGTTACTCTTTACTTTCTTGCTAATGGGTATAGCATATTATAAACATATGCACCCTTTTTGGGGTAATTGGGGATTAAGAAACCATGGCCTCATAAAGCCTTTAGTTATAGGATTAGTTTGGGCTGGCGCGGTTTCTTTTTCGCCTGTTTTTTTTTATGATTTAAGTTATCCAGGTCAAGATAAAAGCTTAGAGCTATTAACCTGGCTATTATTTATTAAAAACTGGTTGTTCATAAGCATTCTTTGTATTCTTTTTGATATCAAGGATTATGCAAATGATGCCAACCAGCAATTAAAAACTTGGGTAGTTCAATTTGGGCTTAAAAAAACATTGTATTGGGTCATTTACCCTATGACTATTTTAAGTATTCTGGCTTATTGGATTTTTGCGATTGGGCAAGATTTTTCGATTTTCAGCATATTATTCAACAGTCTACCCTATTTATTGTTGATAACTGTTTGCACCTATATGCACCAACGTAAAAGCATTCTCTATTATCTTGCAATCATTGACGGATTAATGCTGGTAAAAGCAATTTGTGGCATAACCAGCTTGCTGGGAAACTAAACTATTAACAATGGCCAAAGCTAAAACAACCAAGACTAAGTCGGTAGTTACCGAAAAGTCTATGAATTTTTTAAAAACGTATATCAATACGCCATCTCCAGTAGGATTTGAAAGTGGGGGACAAAAATTGTGGATGGAATATATAAAGCCTTATGTAGATACCCTATTTACAGATCCTTATGGCACTGCTGTTGCAGTAGTAAATCCTACTGCCCCTTTTAAAGTAGTAATTGAAGCGCATTGCGACGAAATCAGTTGGTTTGTCAATTATATTAACGATCAAGGGCTAATTTATTTGAAAAGAAATGGTGGTGTAGATCATCAAATTGCTCCCGCAAAGCGAGTGCTCATTCACGGTAAAAAAGGCCCTGTAAAAGCGGTTTTTGGATGGCCTGCAATTCATACCCGGTTAAGTAATCCTGAGCAAAAAGAGCCATCCCCAAAAATAGAAAACCTTTGTTTGGATTGTGGTGCTAGAAATAAGAAAGAAGTAGAAGCCTTAGGAATTCGAATTGGGTCTGTTGTTACTTATGAAGAAGGATACGATGAATTGGCATACGATTTTATCATTGGACGTGCATTTGATAATAGAGTTGGGGGATTTATGATTGCGGAAGTTGCTAGATTGCTCAAAGAAAATAAAAAGCAATTGCCGTTTGGCCTTTATGTAGTGAATGCAGTTCAAGAAGAAATTGGATTAAGAGGAGCCGAAATGATTGCACGTAGAATCAAACCAAATATTGCTATCATTACAGATGTAACACACGATACCAGTACTCCTATGATTAGCAAGATTATTGAAGGGGATATTCAATGTGGCAAGGGTCCTTCACTTGCTTTTGCTCCAGCAATACATAATAAATTACTGGCAGTGGTAGAAACAGTTGCTGAGAAGAACAAAATTCCTGTTCAAATGCGCACCTTAAGCAGAAGTACCGGAACCGATACAGACAGTTTCGCTTATGCAAATGATGGATGCCCTTCTGTTTTAATTTCAATCCCATTAAGATATATGCATACAACAGTTGAAATGTTGCATAAAAAAGATATTGAAGACACCATTAAATTAATGTACGAAACCTTACTAACATTAACGCCTAAGACCAATCTTAGCTATTTATAAGTATGGTAGTACCCAACCAAACAACTTTCAAGGTAGCCATTCTTGATCTTTATGAAGGTCAGGCTAACGAAGGAATGCGTTGTATAAGAGAAATACTTGCTAATTGGGGTATTAATAATAATGTCCACATTCAATTAGCTGAATTTAATGTTCGGGAACATTTAGCTGTGCCTTCATTAGACTTTGATTTATACATTTCAAGTGGGGGGCCAGGCTCTCCACTTGATACGGTAGATACGGAATGGGAAAGAGCCTATTTTTGTTGGTTAAAACAATTGGAGGAATGGAACAGTAATTCAACTTGTTTTCCTAAAAAGCACGCTTTTTTCATTTGTCATAGTTTTCAACTACTCTGCAGGCATTACCAAATTGGTAATGTTTGTAAAAGAAAATCTACTTCTTTTGGTGTTTTTCCAGTGCATATGATGGAAGATGGTCACCATGAATTGGTCTTTACTGGACTACATGATCCATTCTATTGTGTAGACAGTAGAGATTATCAAGTAATTGAACCCAATCACGATAAAATAAGGGAATTGGGGGGAGCAATACTAGCCATTGAAAAAAACAGACCACATGTACCCTTTGAAAGAGCCATAATGTCTATACGTTTCAATGACTATTTTATGGGAACACAGTTTCATCCAGAAGCAGATGCCATTGGGATGGCTATGTATTTACAAAGGGAAGACAAAAAGAAAGTTGTTATTGAAGCGCATGGTTTAGCAAAATGGGAAAGCATGGTTGAACAATTAATGGATCCAGGAAAAATCATGTGGACCTACAACCATATTCTTCCTAACTTCCTAAATGAAGCCACTAAAGAATTGGTTACACAATAGTCCAAAATAATATTTTATGGTTCCTGCAATCAGAAAACAATTCAACGAATCTTTTACTGAATCTGGGTATCAAGAATACCTTGCATTGTTAAATGATAAATTTAAAGGGGCAATTGAATTCAGGGTTGCTGAAACACCTGTATTTATTGATCAAGCTTTTAAAGATAAAATACTTTCAGCTTGCGAATCAATAGTTGATTTTATTGTACAACCCAACTTCACTGAATTAACCAATAATTCAATCCCTGCAAATGTTCAGGTTCCCAATCAAAATAAACACACCCATTTTATTGCTTTCGACTTTGGTATTTGTGAAAATGATCTTGGTGAACTAGAACCTCAATTAATTGAAATGCAAGGGTTCCCAACTTTATTTGCTTATCAAATATGGCAAGACAATATATGCAGAAAACAATTTAACATACCAGATAATTACAGCTGTTATTTAAATGGATTTACTAAAGAAACTTACACCGCATTACTCAATGAAATAATTGTAGGCCAATATTCTTCAGAAGAAGTGATACTGTTAGAATTATTTCCACATGAACAAAAAACAAAAATTGACTTTTATTTTACTGCAGAATATACGGGCATTTCAGTTGTGTGCTTAACCGAATTAATAAAAGAAGGGAATGACCTTTTTTATATTAAAGACAATAGAAAGATTCAAATCAAACGAATTTATAACAGGATTATATTTGATGATTTACAGCAACAAACAAACGAAATTCAAGAAAAAGGAAATATACTTTTTGAAGAATTAAATGTTGAATGGGTTCCTCACCCCAATTGGTTCTACAGAATTAGTAAATACACATTACCATTTATTAATCACCCGTATGTTCCCACTACTTGGTTTTTGAATGAATTAAAACAAGTTCCACAAGACTTGGAAAATTATGTCTTAAAGCCATTGTTCTCTTTTGCAGGGCAGGGTGTTGTAATTGATGTAACACAAAAAGATATTGAGTTAGTTCAAGATCCAGAAAATTGGATTCTCCAAAAAAAGGTCAAATACGCTGCGGTTATTAATACCCCAAATGAACCCGCGAAGGCAGAGCTAAGAATATTTTATTTTTGGAAAGAAGGTGATGCAAGGCCAATAGCAACCAATAACTTAGCACGTCTAAGCAAAGGAAAAATGATTGGTGTTAGATATAACCAAGACAAAGACTGGGTTGGTGGCAGCCTTGCTTATTTTGAAAAATGACCAAACTATATATGACCGAAAACTTATCTACGCATACTAAGAATATTCTCGGTTTGCAATTACCTACCGATCCTAGATGGGTAGATTTAGCAAGCATTTCATTAGAAGCTATTTTAACTGACCATGCTTATTGTGAACAAAAAGCAGCTTTAACTTGCATTTCTTATATTCAAAGATATTCAGATAGAAAAGAATTAGTAGAAGCTTTATCCCCTATTGTATCTGAAGAATGGGGCCATTTTAGAGCGGTTTTAGCAGAACTTAATAAAAGAGGACTTTCTTTAGGAAAACAAAGGAAAGATGAATATGTAAATCAATTATTGATATTTCAACACAAGGGTGGGCATATAGAAGATAGACTATTAGACCAATTGCTTACAATGGCCTTAATAGAAGCAAGAAGTTGTGAACGGTTTAAGCGATTAAGTGAGGGGTTAGAGGATCCGTATTTAAGAAAGTTCTATAGAAAATTCATGGAAAGCGAAGCAGGACATTATACTTTATTTATTACCCTTGCCGAATTATATATTCCTAAAACTAAAGTTAGAGCAAGATGGAAAGAATGGCTTGCTCATGAAATTGAAATCATGAAGCACCTTGAAATAAGAGGTGACCGCATTCATTAAATTAGCCTTCCAAATTACTACTCAATTTTTGTCAACTTCAAGTAAGACGAGACAACCACAAAAAAAGCCCCGAGTAAACTCGGGGCTTTTTAATATCAATTACTTGATAATTATTCTTGAACTTTAAAGTCTACTCTTCTATTAAGTGCTTTACCTTTTGCAGTCTTATTGTCTGAAATTGGTTGAGTACTTCCAAAGCCTTCAGCTGTAAGTCTTGCAGCATCAATTTTTTGAGCTACTAAGTAAGCTTTTACAGCATTTGCACGCTTCAATGATAATGGGTTATTGATTTTGTCATTGCCTGAAGCATCAGTATGACCTTCTACAAAAAGTTTCAATGTTGGATTCTCATTAAGTGCTTTTACCACTTTATTTAACTCTACTTTAGAAACTTTGGTTAATACTGCAGAACCAGAAACAAACTGTACTTTCTTATTATCAAAATTGTAAGTTGCTTTTAATTCAGGACAACCATTGTTTTCACGAGTTCCTTTAATTGAAGGACACTTATCTTCTTCGTCGTTAACACCATCACCATCGGTATCAGGAATAGGACAACCTTGGTAACGAGCCAAGCCTGGAACTGAAGGGCACTTGTCTTCTTCATCGTTAACACCGTCTTTATCGGTATCAGGAATAGGACAACCATTGTATTTAGCAGTACCTGCGATAGTAGGACATTTGTCATTCTCATCGTTGATACCATCTTTATCTGTATCAGGAACAGGACAACCATTGTATTTAGCAACACCAGCAACTGTAGGACACTTATCATCTTTGTCATTAATACCATCTTTATCAGTATCAACTGGAGCTGGCGCAACAACTGGAGGAGGAGGAGGAGTAACTAAAACTGGAGCTGGCTTATCCTTCAATGGAGAAGCAATACCCACTGAATAAGCGGTATGATTAACTGCCAATCCAGAAATTGCTGGGCGATACAACATTTGAGTATTGATGAAAGTTTCACCACCAACATTGAATTGTAGGCCTAAACCAGTATTACCTTGGGCAGCAAAATAAGTTCCATTATACATTGAAGCACCAACGCCAAATGTTATATAAGGAACAACTACATATTTATCTGAAAGCAATTTAACATTCACATTAGCATCAGCTTCTAATAAAAAAAGGCTTCTTACAGAAGGCGCAACACCTGATTTTCTATAAAATGGATATTTGGTATAGGTACCAGATAATGTAGCCATAAAGTCTACATGTTCAGAGATACCTTCAAAATATTGCAAGCTTAAACCAGGACTCATTTCCTTCAATGGAGTGAATTGACCACTTTGAAGAACACGAGAAAGAGAAGTTCTGCTGATTTTTTCCGCAGTATACATATCATTTAAGAAAAAAGCAATTCCTAAGCTTGCTCTTTTCTTATAGCTGGTAGGTGTTTGTGCAAAAGAAGCCGTTGCCAAACCAACAACTATCAAAGAAAACAGAAATTTCTTCATAAACAGGTTTTTGTTAATTTATGGCAAAAATACATGTAGAAATTGGTTTTCTAAAATTATGATAACTTTATCTTTTAATTATTTTTTCCACTAGGTACTTCTACCACTTCTAGTTTTACTTTGGCAAGTCCTTTATTCAAAAATTGCAATTTTTGAGCGGCAGCCCTTGTTAAATCAATCACTCTACCCTTTTTCTTCATTCGAGGGTGCATTTTATCATTGATCTTAACAACGACCCATCTCCCATTCTTAATATTGGTAACTTTCACCCAAGTGCCTAATTTTAGGTTATTGCTTGCACCAGTAAAAGCTTTATTAGTAAATTTTTCTCCAGAAGCAGTTTTAATTCCCTCGAAACGACCACTATAATAACTGGCTGTTCCCAATACCACTTTTCCAGTGAAAACCAAATTGGCATCCGCTTTTAAAGCACTATCTGCCGACCACAACAAACTATCGGGCATACCTGGATTAAATAACACCGAATCTGATTGCGTTTGCCCTTTTAATTTACCAGCAATTAGCAGTAACAGAATAAGAATTGGTCGAATATGCATTCAATTTCTTTAAGTTAACAATGGTGCTTACGCATAAGGTACATAAAATCACCGAATGAGTTGAGCACTTTCTGCCTTAATAGCCAAATTATATGCCGAAGTTTGATTCAAATTAAAAAAATCAGCCATGCATAATAAATGATGGCTGATTTTCAATGAGTTATAAGATACTATATAGAATTAACTGCAACTACTGCATCCAAATTTAAAGTCCCATGAATATGAGGAAAAACCTCATTGATGCTTCCGGCCAATTCAAAAACCAGCGGACGTTCAACTTTATCTTTCTGTATGGTCAGCTTTACCAAACCAGTCATTCCTTTGTAATATCTTTCAAGTACTCCAGCTACTTGATCAGCTGTACTACAATGCATAAATCCTTCCTTAGCCAAAGTATCGGCCTCATAAAACCCTTGTTTTAAAGCCAAATCCCATTTTTCCTGGGTAGTAATATGGTATATAAATTCTCCGTTCATTTTAAATAATTCTTTTTAATTTCTGTTCTTGTAGCATTAAATCTGTGACTACCATTGCTGTTACTGCTTCTAAAATTACAGGAACCCTCAACGCTATACACAAATCATGCCTACCTTTTATTGAAAAACGTTCTTGCTCGTTATTATCCCAATTTAAAGATACTTGCTCTTTGGGTGTAGAAGATGTAGGTTTTATTGCAACCCTAAAATACAATTCATTTCCATTGGTTATTCCGCCAACTATTCCACCGGCATGATTGGTTTTAGTTTGACCCGAAATATTTTCAATAGCATCATTGTGCTCAGATCCATACATTTTTGCTGCAGCAAATCCTACACCAAATTCAATCCCTTTAACAGCCGGTATGGCAAAAACAGCATGGCTAATGAGTGATTCAACTGAATCAAAAAAATGCTCTCCTAAACCAATTGGCAAGCCAGAAGCCTTG
>Ga0207952_1000707_pt1 | contig 21069 bp, 17 predicted proteins | sample SubbioR12Aug_8Ca_FD_184831 | JGI IMG/M metagenome (GOLD analysis project Ga0207952, IMG submission 184831) | Serpentinite rock and fluid subsurface biosphere microbial communities from McLaughlin Reserve, California, USA - CR12Aug_8Ca (SPAdes) | ecosystem: Environmental > Terrestrial > Deep...
TAATTTCATATTTGAGCTGCGTGAAAGCTGTCGACAAATTGACGATCATAAACAGCATAGTATTAATGCAATACAATGCCGTTTACGATCGCCGATTTTCGGCGCTTTGACGCAGCTCAAATATGAAATTATTTGTTGCGTTTGGTATTACTTAAGAACCTTTAAGCAAAATCGACAGGATTAAATAATGAACTAAGGGAACTCGATGTTTAAGATAGACCATACCCACACTGTTTTAGAACAGATTCTGTATTTCAATGAACAACTCCGTACAACTCAAGAAGAGATCCACAGCGCGGAACAAAAAGAATTAGCAGGTGTTATAGCCCCTGAGGTGGAATCTATCCAAGAAGCTATGAAAACCCTAGCTAAAAAGCTCTTGCGCTTACAGTTGATCCTACCTCAAATACCTATTCAGCTATCACCTGTACGACAACGCGTTAATAGTGAAGTCGCTCAGCTCCAAGCTAGCTTTCAACAGCTTCAAGATCGTGTTATCCTACTGACAGAAAGGCATGAGCTATTTCGTCGAATACATAGTTTATTCTTATCCTCTTCACAACTTACCCATATGCAGAAAGGAGCTCTACAAGTCTTAAACGATCAACTCGTTGAAGTCTTGACTACAGAATCACACCGAATGCCTTTAGCTTTATTAGAAGATACAGCTTTTTTTAAACACAAAATCGATGCTCTTCTTGCTAAAGAATATTTAGATTCCTTGAGTAAGGCCTTTACTAGTTTCTTTGATGTCTTTGATCAAGCAATCTCCCTAGGAGATGCTGGAAAACCTCTTATTCAGTCTGCAATCGACAACTTCCCGAAAGAACTTCAAGATCAAGTGTATAAAAGCACTTTTGAACAGCCCCCACTACAGCCAACTTCAGATTTCCAAGAATACCAAAAAGACCACATCCTCGATAATCTCGACCAGTTATATGACCGGGTTATTGAAATCCAAGGAAAGATCTTTGGGGAGCCTTGTTCTGAGAGTCCTTTCACCATAGCACCTTTATCAGCCAAACAAGAAGACTATACACCCCCTTCACACGAGGAAGTGGGAAAATTCCAAGAAGCTACGAGTAATCTAGATTTACTACAGTCCCTGATAGAACATTGTACTAGGATACAAGATGATATTTCTATTAAAAATGATCAGCTGAAGATTCTTGAAATCTTAAACCCACTATTTGCAACTTACTCCCCTCAGTTCAAAACTGACATCTACTACATGATCAGTAGGCAAGCCTCTCAAACGGGTGATTCTCTTGAAGACTATGGAAAAGCCCATTTTACAGATATTGACGCTCTGCTCAATGCTCTTATTGAACTCTTTGGCATAGAACAAAGAGGTGCTGCTGAACTACAAACTCTTAAGACTCTAATTCAAGAAGTTAACGATATCGATCGGAATCCACTCTTTATTAGAGAGGGAAAAAAGCGTCTTGAAGCCTTACACACATTGTTCAACAGTGCAGTATCTAGAGATTTTAAACTTTTCGTCTACCGGGCAATCGCTGACTTAGTCCATCACACAGATCCCGCTACCGCGGAAGATTGTGGCAGAGCTCTTTTTTCTGATATTACAGCTATTAAAACCGTGTTATCTGGTTATCTTAAAGGAAAAGAAGAACATTGCAATCGTTGGCAATGAGATCTCTTGCTATTCCTACGTCTCACATCTTTTACCCTGGTTTTTGCAGAAAAGAACAAAGTAGTAGTTTCGAAAGAGCTCTACTATAAAACGCAAGCTCGCATGAATTCCTTAACTTATTTAAGCTAAGATGTTTGATGTGTAGTATGGATTGGGTAAACTCGGGATATCTTTATCAACCTAAAAACGGCAGTTAACTGCTCCTCGTCTGTCTTTTTGCTAATCCCTATGTGATCCCGATTGCTATTTGTGACGGGCCCCTGAGTCAATGAGGGGCCTCTCTTGATTCCACCACTCTGTATCCCAATTATAGTCTCCAAGAATTCTGCCCTTTAAAAATTTCACGAAAATCATGCTCAATACCCTTTTCCAGATTTCAACTGGATTGAACCGCTCCGCAACGTTCTTTATTTTATTTAAAATAGAGGAGATAAAGCCGACTTTTTCACTATTTCCTTTCGCTTTCCCGTGCATGGGTGTAATGCGTATAGTCTCCTGCCCTGCATGATTACTTTCTCTGGCTACACCATAGAGCATTAATGGTCTGCTTGTGATTGCCTCTGCATGTTTGTCTGGGTTGATCCATCTTGCGAACAGTGTCCACCAGTTATAAATCTGAGCAGTGATTCTTGCCATAATTTGACTGCGTTTTAAATCTTGTGTTACAAAACCTCCCCAGCCCCACTGGCGTTTTAGCTCATCAAAATGGTTCTCAGAGGTCGCTCTATCACGATAGAGTTGAGCTATCGTTAAAATTTCCATTTCCAGTGTAGTTATTAAAATTGCAAACTCATATTCATCGCTATCAGGCACGAAGGCAACAAATGGGAACCTCAGTTGTTCCTCCTTCTTCATTTGCTTGGTTTTTTTCTCTTTCAGTTTTTTTCTTAAAACAATGACTCGCCTCTCTTTCGTCCACCCACTAAGCTGGAGAGTCGAAGCTATTCCTTCCCACCCTTGTCCAGCATCAGCCCACTCGTTTGTACTGGTCATGACGAATTTGGTTAAGCTTTTTGCTCTCTTTGTAAGCTTAATTTTAAAAAGATAATCTAGTTCTCTTTCCTCTAAAGGGCTTAACACTTTTTCGTTACCAAAAGCGCAGTCTCCTCTTATGAGGCTAGGCTTTTTTTCTTGAGGTAGTTCATCTACAATCTCAAGGAGGCGAGGCAATGAATAAGTCGCAGCCTGTTGGATTCCGGCAAGCACCTCAGAGTCTAAAATTAACCTGGTTTCAGCCATCGAGTACGTATGTATGACATGAGCTGGACGGCCTGGTTTTGAAGGGTTATAACAAATCTCAGCGCCTTGTTGATGGCCATACAGCGGCTTAACCGTCGTGTCAACATCAAGAATCCATTTTTCCAATAGCAGCGGTTCGTAGCAATACTTGAGATGTTTTTGTTGCCACTCTTCGCAAGCTTTTCCATCTATTCTTTGAAAAGCTCTTCTTGCTGAATCTTCACTAAGAACTCTTTTCATCCCAAGTAAAGCAGGGTTCACAGCATCTTGTCGAATGGAGGTAATATGCGCGTATCGTTTTTGACCTGAAAGCACAGCCAACAAAAGCGTTCCTAAAACATCCGCTTTTGACGGAGCATTAGGACTATGGTAATGAAGAGGGCAATCAGCCACCCATGGAGCGAATAAATTACATGTTTTTAGGAATTGCGCAAAAAATACCAGCTGACCGATTGGTGTAACGGGGGTCTGTTCATCCCACTCAACATGAACCAATCCTGCAAAGGTATCGCAATGAATTCCTGGGAGATTTTCTGGGTCGTTTTTGGTATTCAATTCACAATTTGATAGCTCACCCATATGGTGAATGGTGCTTGGGAGGGGGTAATCTTCCATAACTTCCTCATAGCTCATCTGCTATGGAGAAAAACTCTATCAGAATCTGTCTTTAACTGCCGTTTTTAGGATCAAACCCATAACAAGTCAATATTAATTAATAGCATAAACAATTTTAATATTATGAAAATTGTGTTTTTTTGATTAAAATCTATTGTTTATGATACAATGAACGAGTTAACGAAATAAAATCTCAAAGAAAAAACTATGTCATTAGTGGTTGGATTTAAAGAACAGGCTCTAGCTCTTCATCAAGAGGCGATTGCTCTACAGAGCGACCCCTCATCCACCCCTTTTGCCATTCGAGGATTAGCGCAAGCTATTGATACACTCGCTCAGGAAATTCTCCAAACTTCTCCCTCCGAAGATGGACAACAAAGTCTTGCTTCCTTAATAAGAGCAAAAAATATTTTGATCCAAAACTCCGCATCTACTCCTGAGTCTCGTCTTTATATCAATACAGTTTGTCCATACACCCAACCTGTCATACAAAACACAGCCTACGCCAAACCCCAGACCCCTACAGTTTCTACTTATGGGGAAATCGCTGCCGAACCTCTTGCTATTTTCCGACTTGCCCCTACTTGCTTCCCCCTTTTACCAGATGCTCTTGTTCAAGCTATCGGTCCTTTAGATGGGTGCCAGGTCGACTTGTTATCTCTAGTCATCGACACTAGATTTCCTGCAAGTTGTTATGGAGAAGGTCGTCCTTTTAACCTCAATGTCCACCCATGGGCTCATCACGATATTCTCCCTGGATGGAATGTTAAGAAGACTATTTCTATGGGTCTATTCCCTTGCTATAACATCTATAGCGCCAATGGTAATACCACCCATAAGCACCCCCGTCCCATCGAGCTTAATGCACTCGGTCCGATGCCAGTACATGCCCATGCAGAAAAGGATGTAAAAAGTCCCGATGCGATGCTTTATTCGCCAGATGATGCACATTTCATGATCGATCCGACTTGCCCATTTAGTCTTACCTGGGTAGCAGCGCACGATGGCAAACGCGCCTTGATTTCTCGCTTATTAATGATCCATGATCAAAAAGATCCTATTATGGAAGCTATCATCTGCTCTTTAAAGGAGTGTCGCGATCTCGATGAACATCTAGACAAGTTATCAAGGCTACTCAATGCCGCTCTGCAAAAGACTTTTTCGCCCATCAGCGAAAATACCATGGATCCTTTGACCTTGTTTCAGAGCTTGCCTAGTTGGCAAAAAGAGGCTATTCGCAGACAGATTAACATCCTCAAAGAATTCCCTGATCCCTCTTTTGTTAGTATTGATCAATTACGTTCGCTTACCCTTGATGAATGGGGACAGGCTATCACGATGCACATCGAGGAAATGCTGAGCATTTTCGTCGAAGAACACATACAACTGCTCAATCAAAGTGCTAAAATAAGCCATTTACATACCAAAGCATCACAGATCTTACTCACCCTGGGCCAAAAATTTGAGGAGGAGGATCCATCCGCTTTGGAAGAATTCTCTAAGTTATCTACCGCCCTAAAAGAACAAACACTCCATGCTATTTGGCGCTTAAATGGCCATCCAAGAAGTTCTAGCAGTTTCGGATCAGACCGTTTTGCTAGCTGTGATAACAAAGAAAGAGCACAAGCTATCTATACCGCAGTGACTTCTCAACCGCTCCCTAAACTAGAGCAAGCCAAGCTCTCAGGAAAAGAAGCACCAAGCATCCAAGCCCCTCTATCAAGGAGTGGTATAGTGACTTCTGGAGTGTCAGAAAAGTTACAACAGGTTCTTAAAGCTATTCCAACAATCAAAGTCCTCAATGCCAATGAACAGGCTAAACAACTACATGCTCTTTTTGATACTCTGACTATCGATAAGGAAACTGTTAAATACCCTATTTATGAAGAACTTGGAGCCTTAGCCAATAAACCCTTGAACCAACGCAGAGAATATGGCAGATCGCATTTTGCTGCTGACTTGGACGCCTTAGCCCTCGTTATCCGAAACAAGATTAAAGCACTTAGAATGGATGGCGACTAAGAAGCTGTACTAAAACCTAGGTTCGTCGCTTTTGTGGATTATACCAAACGCAACAAATAACTTCACATTTGAGCCGCGTCAAAGCGCCGAATATCGGCGATCGTAAACGGCATTGTATTGCATTAATACTATGCTGTTTACGATCGTCAATTTGTCGACAGCTTTCACGCAGCTCAAATGTGAAATTATTTATTGCGTTTGGTATTATTTTGGCCGCTTTTCGACTCCAAAATTGGGGGGCTATATACCTTTGTCGATATTGCCCCCAATCATTTGGATCGAAAATCGACTGAACCCAAGTTTTAGTACAGCTTCTAAGAGCCTGTTTAAAATCTAAAGAGGATTTACTGATAAGCTCATCGTCATAGGAATACTATCGGTCAATGCTTGGTCGCCAAAAAATTGTATCGGTCCTGGAAATTGATAGTCATCTTCTTTAGCCCAGTGCTTACGCAATTCCTTAAACACTTTGAAAGGATGCCCCTCAAGATCGACTAAGGCCTTACGAATGACAGGTTTGAGTTTTCCAGAACGTTCTTCTAACCCAAGCAACATAGCAATGGGCAGCGCCGCAATTTTCCACTCTACAACTGGACGGTGAAGATCTTGCACGACAGCCATATACCCTGTCATCCCTTCATCGATCAGTAATGCCGCAGTATATCCAAGCGTTGTGCAGTAGTTACAATCGAAATTGGATGGGTAGCCCGATCTACCTTCATACCCAAAAAAATGTCCTACCATATTGCATTTTACTTGTCGCTTTTTGAGCTCCTTACCCACTAACTCTATGAGTAAACGATCTGTTTCGATCAGAGATACGTGCACATTCCCATGGGGATCACGTTCTACCAAAAGCTGTTTACGTATATTTTCAGGCAACACTTCATAGCATGCTTTAGCATTCGTGGATAACTGGCCAATGATTTCATTTTCTGGCACACCAGAAGAACTAGCCAATATTGTATTCAACTCCTTAATCAAGGTCTGAAGCTCAGGAATAAATTCAATCAGTCCCTCAGGAATGATAATGAGACCATAATTTTTTCCATTTTTAGCCCTAGTTTCAATGACTTCCACCACTTCATCGACAACAGCTTGCAGAGTCATTTTTTTAGATGCAATTTCCTCCCCAATCAAAGTCAAATTAGGATGCGTGCGAAATGCACATTCTAAAGCAATATGAGAGGCTGAACGTCCCATGACCTTGACAACATGGGTATATTTTTTATCTGAGATAGCGTCTTTTGCTAAATTACCGATCATTTCTGCATACGTCTTACACGCTGTATCAAATCCAAAAGAGATCTGTAAATGTTTATTCTGCAGGTCGCCGTCAATCGTTTTTGGCACTCCTATGACCTTGGTTAAACACCCTTGCTGCATAAAATACTCTGCTAGAATAGCTGCATTTGTATTGGAATCATCACCACCAATGATGACAAGACCGTCGAGCTTAAGCGTTTCTACAACTTGAAGAGCACTTTTAAGTTGTTCTGGCGTCTCAATTTTTGTTCGACCAGACCCGATAAGATCAAATCCACCCTGATTACGATACTTAAGCAAAAGCTCTGGTGTTAGTGGCAATGTTTTGCCGTTGATAATCCCATTAGGTCCCCCTATAAAACCTACGAGAGAACTATTCTCATGTAAGGTTTTAAGAGCATCGTGCAAACCTATGATAACATTATGCCCTCCAGCTGCCTGCCCTCCAGAAAACACAACTCCCACATGGAGAGGCCTAAGATTCCGCAAAGTGGAATTGTGGCCGTGAAGCAAAGGTTGGCCAAATGTCCTAGGAAAAAGCCGGGAAATTTCTTCCGCCTCGGTATTAAATACGTTGTTGGAATCAGGAGAAAACCCCAGCTGTCGAAAATTATGCAAAAAAAGCGGAAGGGCTGGTTTATACTGTAAACGGACTTTATTCAATAGAGACATGGCATTTCCCTTAGAGACTGTTAATGGATTTTGTTTCTACGGTTCCTTTGTCCGACTTTTTAACCCACCTTAGGTGAGTTTTCAATCCTTTTCTTGGGATTCATATGTCAAAACTGATATTAACCCCAAGAAAAGGATTGAAAATCGACTCAAAAGAACCGCAAAATCGACTGAACCAGGTTTTAGGACAGCTTCTTATTTAGAAAGAATCCTTTAGCATTCTGTAATAGCAACAGAAACATGAGCAGCTAGCCCGCCACTAGATGTCTCCTTATAAAGGCTCTTCATATCTTCCCCTGTATGTCGCATAGCTATAATCACTTCATCCAATGAAACACGATGATCTCCGTCACCATGCATAGCAAGGCGACATGCATTCACAGCTTTGATAGCCCCCATGGTATTGCGCTCAATACAAGGAATCTGAACCAGACCACCAACAGGATCACAAGTAAGGCCAAGGTTGTGTTCCATCCCAATCTCTGCAGCATTCTCTATTTGCAGTGTGGTTGCCCCCAAAGCTGCAGCTAATCCAGCCGCCGCCATAGAACATGCAACACCGACCTCTCCCTGGCACCCCATTTCAGCTGCAGAAAGCGAAGCTCCTTCTTTGTACAAAATCCCAATAGCAGTCGCTGTTAAAAAGAATCGAATAATCCCTTCTTCTGATGGCTTAGAGGTAAATTTCATATAATAATGCAAAACAGCTGGTATGACTCCAGAGGCGCCATTGGTAGGAGCTGTGACAACTCTACCACCCACAGCATTTTCTTCATTTACAGCAAGAGCAAACAAACTAATCCAATCCAAAATCTGAGAAGGATCGTTGTGAAGATCTCCTTGCAGTGTAAGAGAGCGGTACAGGCCAGCAGCTCGACGTTTGACATTAAGCCCTCCTGGCAAAATCCCTTCTTGCAAACATCCTCTAGTCACACAAGCTTGCATCACATTCCAAATACGCAGAATACCTCTACGAATTTCATCTTCTTGACGCCAAATGAGCTCATTAGCCATCACAATGTCCCAAATCGATTTATCTTCACGAATACAATGAGCTAATAGTTCTTTAGCTGTTTTAAAAGGGTATGGCAAATGGTGGTCTGTAGATGGATTAGCAGATTGATAGATTTCGTCATGCCTTACGATAAATCCACCCCCCACTGAGTAAAAGACCTCCGTCATCAATTCTCTCTTACGAACATCCAAAGCTTTAAAACGCATGGCATTCGAGTGAAAAGCTAGCCTCTTGCCTTTCAGAAATAAGAGATCCTTTTCTTTCGAGAAAGGAATTTGCTTACGACTAAGTAATTTGATAAAACCTGTTTCCGTAATATTTGCAATACAACTCTCTACATTTTCTGGGTCTATTTCTTCAGGAGCACTACCCTCTAATCCCAGCAAAAGAGCAATATCCGTTGCATGACCATGTCCTGTCATGGCAAGTGACCCAAATAGCTCAATAGTAAGAGACCCTACGAGATCGAGTTTTCCTTCTTCTTGGAGCTGTTCAACGAATCGCCTTGCCGCACGCATAGGACCCACGGTATGGGAACTCGAAGGGCCTATTCCGATAGAAAATAGTTCAAATACGCTGACAACCATGAGTAAATCCTTTATTTAAGCTATTTTTAACTCACCTTATGCATATAAATTCTAAGCCTTGTCGACAGAAGTATATGGCTTCCTTGAATAGAGAACAAAACCTGTCTTGAGTTTAAAGCGTTATCATTCCAGAATCTAAGCTTTATTTAACGAACGATACTCTACAATGACAAAATATATATTTATGACGGGAGGGGTCGTCTCTTCCTTAGGTAAAGGTTTAACCTGTGCGTCCATTGCCATGCTTCTTGAAAGCCGGGGACTTAAGGTAGCGCTGCTTAAGCTCGACCCTTATTTGAATGTAGACCCAGGTACGATGAGTCCATTTCAACATGGGGAAGTGTACGTCACGGATGACGGCGCTGAAACCGATCTTGACTTAGGACATTATTATCGGTTTACCAATTCCCCACTTTCTAGATCTTCTAATGCTACGACAGGGCAGATTTACGATACCGTTATTAAAAGAGAACGTCGCGGCGATTATCTAGGAAAAACAGTTCAAGTCATCCCCCATGTCACTGATGAAATCAAGCAACGTATTTTTGCTTGCGCAGAGCAAAAACAGGGAACTGATGTAGTGATTGTAGAAATCGGAGGTTCTATTGGAGATATTGAATCTCTACCATTTATGGAAGCCATCCGTCAATTTCGCCATGAACACTCTCGTGATTGTATCAATATCCATCTTACGTACGTTCCTTACCTTAAAGCTGCTGGAGAAGTGAAAACAAAACCTACCCAGCACTCTGTACAATTGCTACGCAGCATTGGCATTATTCCCGATATGATCCTCTGTCGCTGTGAACACACTCTTTCAGAAGAGATTAAAGATAAAATCAGCTTATTCTGCAGCGTTCCCAAAGAATCCGTTATTGATGAACCAGATGTCCAGTTCAGTATCTATGAGGTGCCTGTCAACCTTCATGGACAAAATGCTGACGAAAAGATCTGTACAATGCTTGGTTTATCCACTGCTAAGCCCGATCTCACCGCCTGGAATGAAATGCTAAACAAAATGCGTAAACCTCTTGGCAAAGTTGTCATTGGCATCGTAGGCAAATACCTAGAACATCAAGACTCCTATAAGTCAGTATTTGAAGCTCTCCATCATGGGGCTCTAGCCAACCATGTTGAGCTCGAAATTAGACGTTTTGAATCAGATAAAGTGCTTGATGGGAGTGACGTCGGAGAAAGTCTTTCTGGCTGTGATGGATACCTCATTCCAGGAGGCTTTGGCGAACGCGGTTGGATGGGAAAAATCATGACTGCCAAACATTGTAGGGAAAAGAAAATCCCTTATTTAGGGCTTTGCTTAGGAATGCAAGTGATGTGTGTGGAATTTGGTCGGCATGCGCTTGGACTCGTGGACGCAAATTCTACAGAAATGGATCCTGCTACCCCTCACCCAGTGATTTCTCTGCTTAGCGAACAAAAAGGGATAGCCACTCTAGGTGGAACCATGCGTCTTGGCTCCTATACCTGCCAAATAAGACCTGGAACCAAAGCAAGAGTAGCTTACAATAAAGAACTCATTGCAGAACGGCATCGACACCGCTGGGAGTTTAATACCTCTTACAAAGATAGATATGAAAAACAAGGTCTTATTTTCTCTGGAGTTTTGCATAATGGCCAACTGTGTGAAATCGCAGAAATCGTTGACCATCCTTGGATGGTCGGAGTGCAATATCACCCTGAGTTTCAATCCAAGCCCTCGGCGCCTCACCCACTATTTCGCGACTTCATCAAGGCAGCTATTGAACAACGTAAGCAACGTATATGAGTAGAATTGCCGCTATCGATTACGGAAAAGCTCGCATTGGCCTTGCTGTTTCCGATGAAAGGGCCATCATAGCCCAGCCTATGCCATTCTTAAAGGCTGGAAAAACTCTGGAGGAGACCGCTGCTCTGATCGCTGCCGCATTAGGAAAATATTCTCCTCTTGGCACCATTGTGATCGGATTGCCTCTCCATATGAGCGGCCACGAGAGCCCTATGTCCGCCGAAGTGCGAAAACTTGGCGAGCTCTTAGAGACCCTTTGCAATATTCCCGTAGCTCTTTGGGATGAAAGGCTCACAACCTCGCAAGTGGAAAAAACTCTCAAGGGTGCTGGAATGCGACGAAAGGAACGGACCCAAATCGTCGACTCTCTTAGTGCTACACTCCTTTTACAAAACTTCCTCGATTTCCAATGAAAAAACTCCTCAATCTTCTTGCCTGCACTTTAGCTTTACCACTGTTGGCTACTCACCGAGACATACAACTAGATAATGACACAGTCAAAGTCTGGAAAACTGTGATCACCCCTGAGGCCCCCCTCTCTATGCATCGTCATGACAAGCCACGTATAGTCGTTGGTATTAAAGGCGGCTTACTGTTAAAGGTCATGGAAGATGGTTCAACATCGCCTCTTGTCTTTGAGTCCGGCCAAGCCTATTGGTTTGCAGCTGATCCAGAAGGAGAACTTCATGCTGATGTTAACCCAAGTAACGAAAACATCGAAGTGCTTGTAATTGAAATCCAGTGATAACTAAAGAAAAAGAAGATGCGCTAGCTGAGCGAATGATTCGTTTAGGCATACGTGACGATGACCTCATCGAGAAATTCATTCTTGGCTCTGGTAGCGGCGGGCAAAAGATCAATAAAACGCATTCGTGCGTCTACCTTAAACATATTCCTTCCGGCCTGGAAATCAAATGCCAAAAGGATCGTTCACGGGTCATGAATCGTTTCCTGGCCAGAAGAGAGCTCTGTGAAAAACTCGAGTATGCTCTCTTCAGAGAAAAAAGCAAGAAACAGCAGGAGATCTCTAAGGTCCGTCGTCAGAAAAAACGCAGATCCCGCCGCACTCAGGAAAAACTCGTTGAAACCAAACGGACCACTTCAACAAAAAAAAACTTCCGCAAACCCCCAAAAGAAGATATCTAAAAAACTGCTTCCAAACTTTAGAGCTCACCTTACGCACATAGAGATCCCTCTATGTGCGTAAGGTGAGCTCTAAAGTTCCTTGGGGATAAAAGATCTCTCCTGGTAAAACAAGATGTGCTCTTGAAAAGAGCTGCTTTTGCAAGGTTCTCTATGAAATCCCTTTTGATCTTTATCCATAACCAATACCAAGAACTTGAGCTTTGGTACCCAAAAATCCGCATGGAAGAAGCGAATTATAAGACAGTCGTAGCTGCTCCAGAAGCGCAAAAAATCTATGAGAGTAAACGAGGATATCCTTGTAAATCTGACATAGCCTTTAAAGATGTAAATGTTGAGGACTTTAGCGCTCTCCTTATTCCAGGAGGCTTTTCCCCTGATGCTCTGCGTATGGATCCTAAGGTATTGAGTTTGACAAAACAGTTTTTCGATGAAAAGAAAATGATCGCCTTTATTTGTCACGGAGGTTGGGTACCCATTTCTGCTAAAATTCTTAAAGGCAAACAGGTTACAGGCTATATCGCCATTAAAGACGATTTGGAAAATGCTGGAGCAATCTGGAAAGATGAACCTGTTGTCATTGACGGCAATTTGATTAGTTCACGTACTCCAGCAGATCTTCATCTCTTTGCAAAAGCCATGGTAGATTATAGACCTTAACCAGATGATTTTGCAGCGCTGCTTCTGTTTCTCTTTCTCTTTGCTACAAAACAGCCAGTTGTTTTTTAATACAGACGAATCTTAAGGAATTTAGCATGAGCATCTCTTCACCTAACCCTCTCCTTGAAAGCGGACAACAAACTCGTTTATCAGATCCCTGCATTATAGTGATTTTTGGGGCCACGGGCGATCTAACAGCTCGTAAACTAGTACCAGCTCTCTACAATCTAGCCAGAGAGGGTCAACTTTCCTCTCAATTCGCCTGCATAGGGTTTGCCAGAAAGCCAAAAAGCAATGAAGATTTCCGTGCTGAGATGAAAAAAGCAGTTGGTGATTTTTCTCGTGTTAAACCTCTAGATGAATCCTTTTGGCAACACTTTGAGCAGCAGATCTTTTACCATATTTCCGAATTTCACGATGATGAAGGCTATAGTAAACTCAAGAAAGTTCTAGAAGAGATCGATGTTCGACTTGGCACTCGAGGCAACCGAGTATTTTATCTATCCACCCAACCTAGCTTTTTCACTTTAATCGCTGAAAAACTCCATAAGGCTGGGCTGATCTACGATGAATCTCAAGTGAAGGATAAGTGGTCTCGCGTCATCATCGAAAAGCCCTTTGGTCACGATCTGACTTCTGCACTAGCACTGCAACATGAACTCTTGCAGTACATGAAAGAAAATCAAATTTACCGCATTGACCACTACCTAGGTAAAGAAACCGTACAAAACATTTTGGTGTTTCGGTTTGCTAATTCGCTCTTTGAGTCCCTTTGGAATAACCGTTATATAGACCATGTCCAGATTACCGTAGCTGAAGATCTAGGCATCGGGGGACGAGGCAAATATTTTGAAGAAGCTGGACTTCTGCGCGACATGTTGCAAAACCATACCATGCAACTACTCTCTCTCATTTCTATGGAACCTCCGGTGAGCCTTGATGCCAATGCCGTACGCGACGAAAAAGTGAAAGTGCTGCAAGCCCTAAGACCTTTTGGACCTAAAGAGCTCGAAAGTTGCTGCGTCCGAGGACAATATGGATCCGGCTTTATTGACGGAGACACCGTCCTAGGTTATCGCCAAGAAAAAGATGTCAACCCCAAATCTTGCGTCGAAACATTTATCGCTTTGAAACTCTATATCGATAATTGGCGCTGGGATGGCGTCCCTTTCTATCTGCGTAGTGGTAAACGCTTGCCTAAAAAATCGAGTGAAATCGCCATCGTTTTTAAAGACCCTCCGGGCGTGTTATTTCAACTTGCTGGAAAGCGTAATGAACCTAACGTTCTTGTCGTCAGAATTCAGCCAGATGAAGGGATAGCCTTGCGTATCAACTGCAAAGTTCCCGGGCCCAGTAGTCCTACATTGCCTGTGAAGATGGATTTCCGTTATGGATCTTATTTTGGCATGGCCCCACCAGAAGCTTATGAACGGTTGATTTTAGATTGCATTCTAGGAGATAGCACGCTCTTTGCAAGAGAGGATGAAGTGTTCAACTCCTGGAAACTTTTAACACCTCTTCTCGATCATTGGGCTAAAAATTCCTGTCCAGCCTTCCCTAACTACCAAGCTGGAACCTGGGGACCTAGCGCGGCAGATGAGATGCTAGCCAGGGATAACCGCAAATGGAGGCTCCTGTGAACGACGTTAAGTTCGTTCCTCCACATCAGATAGAAAAACAGCTCAGTGATATCTGGGAATCTCTAAGCACAACGCAAACGGATGGAAAAAATCGCCGGATGCGCGCATGCCTTTTTAATCTGATTCTCGTAACAGATAAAAATGCAAGAGCTGCCTACATTCGTGGTATTGCAGAACGAGTCATTGAAAAGTTCCCTTCACGTATTCTCTTTGTCACCATCGACAGAGAAAATAAAGAAGATCTCTTGCTGACCGGTGTATCCGTATTGAATGTTAAAGAAGCGGCAAGCGATATCGCCTGTGATTTGATCGAATGCGAAGTCTCCTCTGTCAGTGCTGTACGCGTTCCTTTTATTCTGCTCCCTCATCTTTTACCTGATCTTCCCGTGTATCTATTATGGGCAGAAGACCCTATTCTAGATAACCCTCTAGCCTATCAACTGGAGAAGTTCACCACCCGTCTTATTTTCGACTCTGAATCCACTAGCAATCTCCCTCTCTTTGCTAAATCGCTCTTACACCATCTTGAAGTTTCTCAGTGTGATATCGCTGACCTCAACTGGGCACGTACAGAGAGCTGGCGTACGCTACTTATCGCGACATTTCGCTCGACTAAACGTCTTGCAGAACTGCATGACACACGAACCATTAAGCTCATCTATAATGCCAAATCCACCGACTTTTTCTGCCATACCCGTATCCAGTCGATTTACCTTCAAGGTTGGTTAGCTGGACAACTTGGGTGGGTATTAAAAGAATTCGACGTCGTCTCCAAAGAGATTAGCTTTCATTACGAAGGACCTAAAAATCAACCCATCGAAATCCGTCTCATCCCAGAAGAACACCCCGAAGTAGCCCCTGGCTCGATTTCTACCTTTGAACTCTCCACCTATAGCGGTCAGCACTTTCTTTTTACACGTAATCCCCAAGCCAGTTATCAGGTCACATTATACATTTCCTCAAAAGAAACCTGCGAAATGCCAACTCAATTTCTCTTTAGTAAAGGGAGCATAGGGCAAACACTTGTCAAAGAGATCTGTCAAAGGCAGACAAGCCACCATTACTTACAGTTGCTGCGTTTCGTCGCTGGATTAGAGGGATTGTCGTTATGTTGAGTACATGGGATCATAGACGCCATCTCGCTGTCCCCGGTCCTTCTAAAGCCACAATCACTTATGCCGTAGAGCACTGGGTTGCCTGTGCCAAAGAATCGATCGAACGCCACCAAGCCTTTTACGTAGCCCTTTCCGGAGGATCCACTCCCCAAGCGATCTTCAAAGCCTTGACCCAATCGCCTTTTAAAGAAATGGTTCCCTGGGGGAAAATCCATCTTTTCTGGAGCGATGAACGGAGCGTACCACCTAATCATCCAGACTCCAATTTTAAAATGGCTATGGACTGCGGCCTAAATACGGTCTCCATTCCAGAACACCAAATCCACCGTATGATCGCTGAAGACTCCATTGAAAATAATGCCCTAGCCTATGAAGCTACCATCCATCGCGTCCTCAAAAAACACCCCTTTGACCTCGTCATGCTCGGTATGGGCGATGACGGACATACAGCCTCGCTTTTCCCCCACACCCAAGCGCTCCATGTCGACAACCGTCTTATCGTTGCCAACCAGGTCCCCCAAAAGGGCACCTGGAGAATGACGATGACCTATCCTTGCATTAATGGCGCTAGACACATTGCACTTTATGTCATCGGAGCCTCTAAAAAAGCCATGGTAGCTAAGATCCTTTCCGCTCCTGAACATCTAGATGACTACCCCGTTCAACATATCGGCACCCCTACTCATCCAGCTCTATGGATTCTAGATGAGGAAGCCGCTTCCGGACTTAATACCAAACGCAATAAATAACTTCACATTTGAGCTGCGTGAAAGCAGCTCAAATGTGAAGTTATTTATTGCGTTTGGTATTAGTTAAAAGCACAGCTATCCAGATGCAACTTGCTTGCTGTAAGCAAGTTGCATAAATCTCTAAAAATCCTCCCGAGTTTACCCTTCATATAACCGGCCAGTTGGCTGCTCGTTTCTCCCTGAAATTTAGGAAGATCAGGACTAATACCAAACGCAACAAATAACTTCACATTTGAGCCGCGTCAAAGCGCCGAAAATCGGCGATCGCAAACGGCATTGTATTGCATTAATACTATGCTGTTTATGATCGTCAATTTGTCGACAGCTTTCACGCAGCTCAAATATGAAGTTATTTATTGCGTTTGGTATAAAAACAATGATCCCCCAACCCTAAACTTAAAAGAGACTCCTGCATAACCAAGTTAATTATAATGATATACGAAAGAAAACGGCAACTAAGAATAAAAAAATATATAAAATAAATTGAGTTATATTAAAAATGTAAATAAAATAGTGATTAAAACAGCTAATTAAAATACAGGAAAACTATTATGTCAGCTCCAAGAAGAGTCCCTGGGGAAGGTTTTGAGTACAGCATAAGACCTAAGGTCACTGTTGAACGCGAAGTGACTATCAATGGCAGACAATACATCGTCTCCATTAAAGCTCTTACCAAAGGTGCCGCAGAAGATCTAGCTGTTAATGGCGATGCAAGACATCTCGGCCAACACCTAGAAGATGTCATTGGAAAAATGCAGAGACCAGTCCAAGAACAATTCAACGCCATGAAAGGCCACACAGATCCAAAAAAATCTGATGAATTCCGCCTTCGATTCACTAAAGATCACGAATTCCAAAACCTTACAATCGATCTCAAGTCTCCAGGAGCACCTTCTAGACCCCTGGTTTATCAAAAGATCGAACAGGTCTTCGATCGACATGCATATGATAAAAGTGATATGGAAAACTCGGAGCTTGGCCAAGCATTTAGCGCTTTAGAACAGGCTGCTACCCAAGCTGTGACCCCTATGGAGGAAGAATTACTCTCCCCCCGTTCAAGACCAACAAAGACTCCATTGGTCAATATAGACCAAGAGAGCCTAGCAACTTATGGAGAAAGCATTGGATGGGCAGCTCCTAGCAAAAGCGGAAACTCCCCAGATCTTCTTGGTGCTCTAGCTACAGAAATGCAACGTGCTTTTCCAACAGAGCACACAGAAAAAAACCCAATAACCTCCAAACGGTTACGTTCAGAGCTGACCGATGCGCTCAATATTTTAGCAAATGAATTAAACCCAGACGATGATGATTCTATTGACGAATCTTCAAAAAGATCTCCTGACTCTACACAAGAGGTCTTGAATGCAGTAAAGGCCAACTTTGACATTCTCGACCCGAAAACCTCTGCCACTCTGCAACGGATCTTAGCAAACCATCAAAAAGAAACATTTGATACTGTTGACAACCTAGAAGAGCTTCTAGCAGCAGACCCATCTGATCTATCCGAAAAAGAGCAGTCATTACTTCTTAAGATCTATGCTGAATATTTAACAAAAGGTGGAAATGGATTGAACCCGATCACAGTCGGTTCTTTGATGCACGAACTTTTGGGAGTCACTATTGCCTTCTTCTCTGAAAAAAGAGCTTTAGCATTCACCGATGAAAAAGCTATCAATCCTCAAACAACTCCCCTTCTTCATGTCACTACTGATAAAAAAGGCTTACTAACGGAAGTTAGAGCCCCTACCCCAAATGGGATCCCCCTTCCTGCAAAAACATCGCCCTCAGCTCTAATCGGAGTGGAAATTGATGATGATGACATCAACGATTGCGGAGGTGCCGGAAACTGCGGTCCTAATAGCTTGGTTGACCAGTTACAGCAATTAGGGGTTACAGATACAAGTGGCGAAGATCCCCTTGTTGGCGAAGATCCTGATGTCAAAAGAATAACCTCTGATATGAGAACACATTATGCAGATGGACTGGAAAAGCTCGCTAATAAGTTAGATAAAAATACTACCTTACCAGAGGGTGAACAACACTTTCTAGGCCTGGTCATCACTGACATTAATGAGCGTAGTGGAAACAGAGTTAAAAACACTAATGCGGATCAAGCTAAAGCATTACGAGCCTATGCAGAAAAGTTCAAAAAACCAGGCAAAAAGAGTGTGGAGTCGGTCAGTAGTTCCTTCTTCCATTATACTGCCAGAAACTTACGCATAAGTTGCTCTGAAGAACATTTGAACATCGCCATTGTAAGACCTACTCAAGATGGGTCTTATGCGATCACAGAAGTGTTCCCAAATGATGTTGAACTCAAGAAAGAAAACACCCTTTTTGTCGTCTATAATGCAAGAGCAGGTGCTTTAACCGGTGATCATTTCCTGAGCTTAAACCGTGAAAATGATGAAATCCTTACACAACTTTTACACCAACGCGAGAAACAACAACTCTTAGACTTTTTAAATCTTGTTTCATCAACCCCCAAACCACCCCTATCCAAAATCGCATCAAGTCTGAAGCAGTTAGAAGATCAGACTCCAAATGCCTATGCAGCTATCGAACAAATTCCTGGCTTAAAAAAATCTATTGATGATTCCACTGCAGACGCCTTGCTAAGAGCATCGACAACGATTCTGGGGAAACTCAAAAATACCGCCCTGCAAAAGCTCAGCGAAATACATAAAGCGATGGAAGTGGACATGACGTCAGAAGAAGAGGAGGAGGACGACGACGATATGAGTGGCAGTAACGTTACCGTCTCAACGTATTCTGCTCCAGCCCATCCAACATCATCTCTAGCAAAAGGTAAAGGAAAACCGAAAACAGCTCCGTTGCGCCCTGCCTCTTCTAAAGGGCCAGTAGAGCCGTCGATACGAGAATTATCAGATAGTGCGTCTAGTGATGGTTCTAATAGCGATGAGGGGGGTTCCTCTGAGGAAGATGAAGACTAATCAGCAATAGACTGTGTTAAAAAATTCTCAAGCCCGGCTGCTTGTGAATTTTTCAATATGGCCTGGCAATTACATGGCATAGTGCATCAATTTACGCAAGATGTCTACTAGAAAATAGATATAAAAACACGAGGTTTATTGTGAGTTCAATTACAAAATCAGATTTCTATATATTGACAAGAGAAGAGATTTTTTCCATTAAAAAGGATATCGATGCACATTTCAAATATCAAAAGCTACAAAAGCTACAACTGGCCGAACAACATATACTGGCACAATTAGAGTTTTTGAAAATACAGATTGCCCGGCAGGAAGAACTCGTTAGCCAATTAGACGCCGTATCAGTAGGTCCATTGGCTCACCAACCTTCTAGCCTATTACGTCACCCTCTGCCCTATTTTCCAACAGCCTTTCAAGCACCTCCGTTGCCTTCGATCCCACCAAGGGCTCCTAGCACACGTACTGTCCTTGGGTTTAGCCCCATATTCTCCTCTATTGAGGAAAATCCTAGTACATCAACCAATACAACTCTGAGCCATGGTAGTTCTAATTCCTGGGGGGTAATACCTGTAGACTTACAATCGCCTTCTGAAGAGATGGATAATGATGCAGATTTTCTCAAAGAACAGCAAGCGTCAGCACAACCCGATACTCATAGTTCTGATTCTTTATTAAAATACCCTACTGCAGAAGAGCTAAAAATAGCTGCTGAAGCGATCGCCAATAGTGCAGATTTTTTTAACACACCCTATGAACAAAGAAATGTTCCATCCAAAATGGGCAAGTAGTCAATTAAGAGGAAGCAATGCTTCCTCTATCTTCTGAAGAGACCTCCTATAATTGCTCGTTAATAAGGGTTGCTCCTAGTTTTTGCTCTTTACGCACAATGATGGCAGTCTTCTGGAAGAGGGGTTCCGCACTATAGTTCTCCCCACTTAAGAGAGATCCCTGCATAACTCAGTACCTTCGTTAAAAGTGCTCGTTTTGCGATCTTTCGTTTTTTGCTCGGCCCCCTATGAGATGTCTCGCATATACTCTTCCCAGTTCAAAGTGAGAAAAGCTATTGCGCAAGACGAATTGGATTGGGGATAATCACTTGAAAATTATCATTTATTCCAGATCGCAATATTGTCTGACTATTTTCGATTATCTGTGTGAAACTATTTCTAATAGCTTCTGAAAATTCTCTAATAGATCTTAGAGAATTGAGTCTGTTTTTGCAGTTTTTTAAGAAATGTAATGACATTTTGTGAGTCAATATACGGAAGCTCTTGAGTAATACCAAACGCAATAAATAATTTCATATTTGAGCTGCGTGAAAGCTGTCGACAAATTGACGATCATAAACAGCATAGTATTAATGCAATACAATGCCGTTTACGATCGCCGATTTTCGGCGCTTTGACGCGGCTCAAATGTGAAGTTATTTGTTGCGTTTGGTATAATGAGGGTCATCCCTTTTAGCTCTATGGCACCAACCACGTGCATTTTTTCCTGCCTCACTGACGTCTTGAGGGTTTTCTCCTGGCCTTTTTTCATCCAACCGTAGGCAGCATGTGCTTGATGTGAAGGATGCACTTCATCCATGAAAAAAATAGCCTCTGTTTCCTTGAGGTTTTGTTTTAATTCTAGATACTGTTCAATGAAGGCCTGCTGTTTTAATGTATCTACTCTCTGTGGGATGTTTTTAGGGCGCTTATAGACAAAGCCATTTCTTTTAAGCCAAGCCTCCATACCGCTTCGACTATATATGACCCCATATGTCGTTTGGACATGATCACAGACCTGTTTCGATTGTTTTGGGTATATGTGGGCTCGCTCAAATCCGAAATCTCGCTAAAACGAATCATTTTTTCCAAAGGTACTGATACCAAACGCAACAAATAACTTCACATTTGAGCCGCGTCAAAGCGCCGAAAATCGGCGATCGTAAACGGCATTGTATTGCATTAATA
>Ga0207952_1000708_pt1 | contig 21053 bp, 18 predicted proteins | sample SubbioR12Aug_8Ca_FD_184831 | JGI IMG/M metagenome (GOLD analysis project Ga0207952, IMG submission 184831) | Serpentinite rock and fluid subsurface biosphere microbial communities from McLaughlin Reserve, California, USA - CR12Aug_8Ca (SPAdes) | ecosystem: Environmental > Terrestrial > Deep...
TATCTCGGCTCGCCGCGGTCCTCCTGCTGGCAACTGGGGCCTGTAGCGCGCCCATCCCGCGCCAGTTCCCGACCCCGATTGAGTCTCCAGCGCCACCTGCAGCTCCTGCGGTACCGACTTCCTGGGTGATTGCGCGAGATTTGCTCGCCAGGGAGTATCTGGTGGAGCAGGCCGCCGAGATATCGATCACCACAGACTCCGGCACGTCGACCGATACGTCAACGCTGGTTGTTGAGGCTACCGTTCGTTCGACGACTGGCGGCGGGGTCTCCGGGCTCGTGCGCTCCGCAAGCGTTCGATCAGCAGCCGCAACCGATGCGAGTTTTCCTGGCGTTGTGTTGCCTCTGGTTTTCTCGGGCACACCTCCGTCCCGCGGAAGCCAGCACCAGCTGACTGGACGAAATGTTCCAGCCGACCCGTGCCAATCACCTTCCCATGTGCTGCTTGGTTCGATCCGTGATCTCTTCGTGTCGCTACCGGACACTGTGAAGCTTGGCACGACTTGGGCGGACTCCGGTCACTACGACGGTTGTCGCGGAGGAGCGCGATTGATCGGCAGTTCTATCCGACGATTCTCCCTGCGCAGTTACGAAGTGCGCGACGGCCAGGCGCTCTTGTTGGTGGATCATCGATCGACTTCCCGTTTGCGTGGAATGGCAACGCGCAGCGGCGACACGACAGTCGTTGAGGGGGTCGGCTCGGGGAGCGGCGAGTTCGCAATTGACGCAATCAGCGGTGCCGTCGTGTCAACGACGACGTCGGCGTCGCTGGAAATTTCCATCCGTGGCGCGGTACGGTTGGAGCGCGCGCGGCAATTGCTGCGCACGCGCATCTTGCGGCCAGATCGCTAGTCGACCAGCCTCAGCGGCATCAGCAGGCAGACATACGTCGCCGAGTCCGACCAGCCCTCTGGTTCGACGGTCGCAGCCCGCTCGGGCGCCTTGAAGCTCATTTTGACTTCGTCGGTCGGGAGATACCGGAGAATCTCGAGCAGATACGCTGCATTGAACCCTATGTCGAGCGGGTCTCCGGTGTAGCGAACCGGAAGTTCGTCTTGTGCTTCCCCAAGATCCGGCGTGCTGACGCTGAACTTCAGCATTCCGCTATTGAACGAAAGCCGGATCCGGTGAGTCTGGTCCGAGGCCACCACAGACATTCGCTTGAGCGCGCTTGTGAGCGCCTGCCGATCGAGAATGGCAACCTTGTCATTGTCCTTCGGAATCACCTGCTCGTAGCTCGGGTACGGACCTTCGATCAGGCGCGTGTACACCGCGGTGAACGGAGACCTGAATCCCAGGTGGTTCTCTCCGTGGGCAACCTCGAGTTCCTCTTCGGCGGGAAAAAGCCGACGAATCTGTTCCAGCGCCTTGGGCGGGATGATGAACTCGCTCTGTTTTCCCTTTCCGGCCGCGACTTTTGCCGGCACTTCCATTTTTGCGAGCCGATGGCCGTTGGTTGCCACCATTCGCATCTGAGAACCCTGCAGCTCCCAGAGCACACCATTCAAGATTGGTCGGCTTTCTTCTGTGGATGCGGCAAAGGCCGTATGACTGATCAGCTTCTGCAAGTCTCCCGATGGAATTCGGGTTGCCTTGTCGAACTGCACCGCCGGAAACGCAGGGAACTCGCTCTTGGGTAACCCAAGCAGCTTGAACTTCGACCGTCCGCACTCAATGGTGATTCGCTGATCGCCGGACGATGAAATTTTGACCGGTGCAGGAGGAAGTTCGCGCGCAATCTCGGAGAGTTTTCTCGCGGGAATCGTGATTCCACCCGCGGCTTCCACGTCGGCCGTGATCTCGGTGCTGACGGCGATGTCCAAATCAGTGCCACTCAGCCGCAGTCCCTTGTCGCTGGTCTGGACCAGGATGTTTCCGAGTACGGGAAGTGTGGTCTTCGACGGAACAGCCGGAGTTACCGCCGTGAGACCTTCCTGGAGCTTTTCACGCGAGATTGTGAAGCGCATCAGCAGACTCTCGGAAAGGATGGGGTGCCGTGATTCAACACCCTGACTGCGGTTGTTTTTAAGTCAAGACCAAAAATGGCAGTAGAAGTAGTAACGTGTGGAAAGTGGAAAAGCTACACAAAGGCCTGCAGAATAACGACTTCGCGCAACGAAATGATGTTGGAAAGCGGTTGAAAACATACGAAGAACGGCGAAATGAGTGGACTCTTTTTCAGGCCGACGCTCTTTCCACAAGGTCAGTGTTCATCGCGCAGGCTTTCCCTCACCTTATCCACACGTCCGCGGAACGCGGAATTTTCACCTAGCATTGCCGTGACCCGGTCCAGGCTGTGTATCACGGTGGAGTGGTCCCGACCACCAAAGGCACTGCCTATCTCTACCAACTGCAAACCCAGCAGTTCTCGCGAGAGATACATGGCCACCTGACGCGGCACGGTCACAGCCCGAACCCGTGATTTCGCCTGCAGCCCTTCAACCGAAACTCCCCATTCGGCCGCCACCCTCTGCTGGATGGTGCGGAGCCGATCGTGGCGGGAGGAACGCGTGGGGCGAACCTCGGTGGCGCGCACCTTGTCGCGCAGGGCGTCGCGCGCGAGCTCAACCGAGACTGGGCGATTTCGGAGCGAGGCGTACGCAAGGAGCTTGATGATCGAGCCCTCGAGCTCCCGAACGTTCGCCTGCACATTGGCCGCGACGAATTCGAGTACGTCGGGAGGAAGCGTGCGCTCCAGATGGTCAACGAGCGTCTTGCGTCGCAGAATCGCGATCCGATGCTCCAGGTCGGGCGGAGCGATATCTGCCACCATCCCCCACTCAAACCGACTGACGAGGCGCGCTTCCAGGCGCGCGATCTCGGTTGGAGGACGGTCACTCGTGAGCACCACCTGCCGGCCGGCTTCGTAGATGGCGTTGAAGGTGTGAAAAAATTCTTCTTGAGTGGTTTCCTTGCCACCCAGGAAATGCACGTCGTCGACGAGCAGAAGATCGGCTTCGCGATATCTGCGCCTGAAATCCGGCATAGAGCGCTTGGCAATCGACGTGATGACGTCGTTCGTGAATTGCTCTGTGCTGACATACATCACTCGGCAGGCAGGGTTTCGCGCGATGATCTCGTGCGCGATGGCCTGCATCAGGTGGGTCTTTCCAATACCCGTCGGCCCGTGGATAAAGAGCGGGTTATACGCCTTTCCCGGAGCTGCGGCAACAGCCGTTGCCGCAGCAACCGCGAAGTCGTTCGAGCGACCTACGACAAACTCACCAAATGTGTATCTTGGACTAAGTGTCCCAGTGATGACGCCTTTATGCCCTTCAACTGGCGCATAAACAACATCTTTTGATGGAGAGAAAAGGTCCATCTGTGATCGTGTAAGGCGTTCTTGGGCGACCACGAATGTGATGGCCACTGGGTGCCCAAAGCATACGGGCGCCATCGCCTCAAGTCCTTGCGTGTGTTTGGACTCATTCCACTCAACCGACCACTGATCGGGAGCGCTGAGGATGAGTCGGTTTCCGTCATATTCCTGGGCCTTGAGTGGCAAGAGCCAGGTGGAGACGACGTGCTCGGGCAGTTCCAGGCGTGCTCTGTCGAGCAGAACCACCCAAGCTTCAGTAGCAGATATGGTCACAGGTACCGGAGAAAAGCGGGGAGCGAACGTACCGGTAAAATGTGGATAAGTCAACACTCGCGAAGGCGAGCAAATACCCGCTCGCTTGATATATGTCGATGATGTGAATAGGTTTACCCGGCTTGGAGAGAACCATTTTCTGCACTGTCAGGAGTTGAGATGGGAAAGCCGACGTACCGCCCGCGGAACAAGCGCCGAATCCGCAAACACGGGTTCCGAACGCGCATGGCCACGAAGTGGGGGCGGGAAGTGCTCAGCCGACGCCGCAAGAAGGGACGTCGTAGCCTGACGGTCAAGCTTCCGTCCAAGTACGCCGGAGCATAGGCGGCCTGGTCTCACCCGCGCGTCGCGGTTGACGCGAGGTGGCGACATTGCACGCGTGCGCGCCAGGGGCACCCGGGTTCGCGGCCGGCTGGTCGAGCTTCGGGTTCTGGACATTGCGATCCCGACTGGTCGCGTGGGAATCGTGGTTCCGAAACACACACACACCGCCGTGGCGCGCAATACGGTGAAGCGCCGGATTCGTGAAATCGTGCGGGAGGTGTGGCCGCTGACAAGACCAGGAACGGAGATTCTCGTCTACGCGCTCCCCTCGGCGTATCGCGTGAGCTTTGTTCAACTGCACGACGAGATCCGCACACTCTGGCCCGTCGCGGGCCAGCCCGCCTGAGGGCGACCGATGCGTCGCTTGCTCATTCTGGGCGTTCGCGCATACCAGGTGGCGATCGGCCCACTCCTACCTCCGTCGTGCCGCTACTTTCCGTCCTGTTCCACGTATGCCATTGAAGCGCTCGAGCGACACGGAGCACTCCGTGGCGGTTGGCTTGCAGTGCGTCGCATAGCTCGTTGTCACCCTTTCAGGCCGGGCGGGTTCGATCCGGTTCCGTGAATCAAGGCACGGGTCCATGGACAAGCGGTTTTTTCTCGCGTTATTTCTGACGGGCGTCGTGTTAGTGGTGACGCCGATGATTTTTCAGTCGCCACCACCTGCGCCGGTTCCCAGCGCGGTTCCGATGCCCGGCACCGCGGCGCCGTCAGGCGCGGTGGTCCCGGCTCCGGTCCCAGCACCTGCGGCCGGGCCAAGCGCGATCGCACCAGCGCGGCCCACGGGAGCTGCTGTTGGCCTCGTAGTGGCACCAGCAGAAACCATTTCCGTGCGCGCCGGAAGTTCGGCGTATTCTCTCAGCACCGTAGGCGCAGCGCCAACCGCCGTGGTACTCTCGGACCATCGCGCGTTCACGGGCGATAGCGGCGACGTCAACCTGCACAACCCGACCGGCCCATTGCTCGGGTTTCGTGTGGTCTCCGGCGCTGACACCATTGCGCTCGACCGAATGAGTTTTGTCGCGTCGAAGCGGGGAACGCCCGACGCGCCCGTGGTCCTCTTCACGAGCACTGATCCTGCGATGCCGGCGACCATCGAGTATCAGGTCACGGCCACGCCGTATCTCTCGGACGTTCGGGTACGGGTTCCGCAGGACCGAGACCGCACGTACCTCCTGGTGTCGCTTCCGGGCGGGTTCGCGTCGCAGGAGGCCGACACCCTCGACGACATCCGTCATCTCTCGTATGCGGCGAAGCCGGTTGTGAGGGGTGCTGAGGGCGTGACCTTCTCGAGTGTAGATCCGGCCGAACGGGAGATTGTGGCTGGGCCACTTTCCTGGGCCGTGGCGAAAAGCAAATACTTCGTCGTCGGGCTTCTGTCGCCCAGCGATTCGATGCCGTTTGCCGAACTGCAGGTGACGGGCGGCGCGCGGGTGAGCAAGCTCGCTACGCAAGCGAGCGGCGTCGTGGTCATTCCCATCGTCAACGGCGAAACCCGATTCCAGCTATACGCGGGCCCACAGTCCTGGGAACAGATGCGCGCGCTGGGACGTGAATTCGAGACGGCGAACCCCTACGGTGGGTTCATGCAACCGGTGGTGCAGCCATTCGCCACAATCGTGATGCGCATGATGCTCTGGCTCAAGAGATTCCTCCAGCTGGATTATGGCTGGATTCTCGTGATCTTCGGGCTCGCGATCCGGATTGTGCTCTGGCCACTGAATCAGAGCGCCATGCGATCGAGCATCCGGCTGCAACGCATACAGCCCGAGTTGATGGCCGTGCAGGAGAAGTACAAGGCGGACCGGCAGAAGCAGCAGCAGGAGATTCTGCGGGTCTACCAGGAGCACGGAATGAGCCCCTTTTCGGCGCTATCCGGGTGCTTGCCGGCGCTGATTCCAATGCCCGTATTTTTCGCGCTCTTCTTCGTCTTCCAGAACACGATTGAATTTCGCGGCGTGCCGTTCCTCTGGCTGACGGACATTTCGCTCAAGGATCCGTACTTCATTCTTCCCGTCGTCACCGGCGCATCGATGTTTGTGTTGTCCTGGATCGGCATGCGAAACATGCCGAAGAATCCCCAGGCAACGATGATGCTCTATTTGATGCCGGGCATGTTCATGATCTTCCTGCTCAGCACGGCATCGGGACTCAGCATCTACTATCTGGTGCAACAGCTGGCGGCGATTCCGCAACAGTGGATGATCGCCAATGAGCGACGCAAGGCAGTGGTCGCGAAGTAAGCAGCCGGCGCCCGGCGCAGGCGCCCCGGCGGCGCTTGCGCAGGTGCGACGCGACACGATTGTCGCGATAGCGACAGCGCCCGGGCGCGCCGCGATCAGCGTGGTGCGTCTCAGTGGAGACGCGGCGGAACGAATTGCGCGAGCGATTATCCGTCCGTGGCCGTCCACGCCGCGGACGATGGTGCGCTGCCGGGTGCACGCGAGCCGCGCGCCCGATGCCGAGCAACTCGACGATGCGCTCGTCGTCCACTTCCCGGCGCCGCATTCGTACACCGGGGAAACAGTGGTCGAAGTGCATGCCCACGGTGGCGCCGCTGTTTCCCAGGCGATCGCCGCGGCATTTCTCCGTGCCGGCGCCCGCGCCGCCGTTGCGGGGGAGTTCAGCGAGCGCGCCGTGCTCAATGGAAAACTCGACCTGGTACGCGCCGAGGCGATTGCCGAACTCATCGACGCGCGCACGCGAGCGGCACATCGGCAGGCGATGCAGGGGATGTCCGGCGTGCGCACGCGCGCGTTTGAGGAACTCCGCGACACCGCTCTGTCCCTTGAGGCGCTCGTCGCGTTCGACATCGACTTTCCCGAGGAAGACCACGGCGTACTTGCGCGAGCGCAGGTGGAAGACGCGGCAAGCGGACTCCTGAATCAGCTTGCTGTGCTCATTGGGCGAGGCGCGCTGACGGCGGCGGCGCGCGACGGCGCAACGGTTGTGCTTGCCGGCGCGCCGAATGCCGGCAAATCGTCGCTCTTGAACGCCTTGGTTGGGGAGGCGCGTGTGATTGTCAGTGATGAGCCTGGTACCACGCGCGACGCTGTCGAAGTGCTGCTCGATGGAGACCCATGGCCAATTCGACTGGTCGATACGGCTGGCCTTCGCTCCGACGCGGGTCTGGTGGAACGCCTGGGGATGGAGGTCAGTGAGCGGTACCTCCGTCGGGCCGACGTAGTTCTGGCGTGTGGAGAGACCGTCACGGATGTGGAAGCGATTCGGCGGCGACTGGAGCAGTTAACGGACGCTGCCGTGCTCCCGCTGCTGACGAAAGCCGACCTGCGTGCCGCAGCGCCGACGTCCGGGGTGATTCCCGTGAGCGCGCACTCTGGTGAAGGACTGGATGCGCTTCGCGACGAAATTGCGCGTGCCGTGGCCGAGCGCCTGGCGTCGTCCGACAGCGATCTGCTCGTGGCAGGAAGCGCGCGTCAACAGGCCGCACTGCAGCAGGCACACGCGGAGATTGCCGCGTTCATCCGCGAGTGGCGCGAGGCTGCGCTGCCCTCTCCTGTGGTGGGAACTCATCTTCGGGCCGCGACGGTGGGTCTGGAGCAATTGATCGGCGCCGTCGACGTGGACGATGTTCTCGCGCGGGTTTTCTCGACCTTCTGCGTGGGGAAGTAGGGGCTAGGCGGTTCGTACCGCTTCGCCCGGCACAGACAGCTCCGATGCGCTCGCACGAAGCGCGCGATGGATCCCCATCTCCGCAACGGCTGCGTCAACCATCCGCGCGCCGATGTAATAGCCCGAGCGCTCCGGGAGCACATAGTGCTGCGCCGTACGCGCATCGTCGCTCATGCCGCCTGAGAGATACCGGAGGCGCAAGCCCAGCCCCGCGCGGTCCAGATCATCGCCAACCGCGCGGCTGATGATGCTCTCGAGTTCACGTACGCGCGAGTACTGTCTTCGGGCATACCCGAAATACTCCCAGGCCGCATGGCCGGGGCTGAGCGTTCGGGCCGCGTGCACGGCAAGCCCTTCGTTCACCAAATGTTCGCGCAGTGAGACCGAACGCCCGGTTTCCCAATACGAGTAGTAGCCGCCACCGGCATTAATGGCGTCACGCATTTCGCTGCGACTACCCGGCGCCGTGTAGCGCACGCAGTGCGCGACTTCGTGTGCGAGCCACATGGGCAGCAATTCGGGGTCGAGGCCCAGGCCGTGCGTATCCGAATTGGCCACGCCGGTGAAATGCTCGAGGCACACAAACGCCACACCGCGGCCGTTGACGACCAGCTCGCCGGCGTTGGCGGCACCGGCGCCAACCATGAGAACAACATCAATGCGGGAATCAACGCCGAAGAGTTCGGCACAGCGCGCCTCCGTGGCCTCGGCGAGCGCTACCACGTCGGTGCGCTCAAGCAGCGCCATCAGGTCGCTTCGGTCGGCCCGCACGATTTCGCGGACCACATCGGTGAACTGGGGTCCGACGGGTTCTATGACGTAGTTGTACCAGTACGCTTCGAGGATCTCGCGGTGTGCCTCGAGATACTCGACGTACGCAGCCTCCGGATCCGCGCTCTGCAGCACCGCAAGAAAACCGGGCAGCAGGTTGATGAGCATCGGTGGTGGCGGTCGCTGAAGTGGATCCGGGCGCGAATTCCTGGCGACGGCGCGCAATTCGCGGCTCGCTTGTGGACGCGCGACAATGTACGAATGCACGTGAGTGCAAACAAGACCACGTGTTTGCAACGCACAACGCGCCGGCGTGTTTGCTGCTACAGAAACCGAATCAGCGGTTCAGCGGGTCCCGAACAGCCGATCACCAGCGTCGCCGAGTCCGGGCAGGATGTAGCCATTCGCGCTGAGTTCGCGATCGAGCGCAGCCGCGATGATCGGCACGTCCGGATGTGCGGCACGAAGTCGTTCAACACCGACTGGTGCGGCAACAAGGCACAGGAAGCGAATGCGCGTGGCGCCGGCATTCTTGAGGCGCGTGATCGCGGCAACGGCGCTCCCGCCGGTCGCGAGCATGGGATCCAGAACAAAAAACTCGCGCGACGCAGTGTCTGCGGGAACCTTGAAGTAGTAATCCACAGGTTTCAAAGAATCGTGATCACGGTAAAGGCCGATGTGTCCCACTCGGGCCGAGGGAATCAGGCGCAGGATCCCCTCCACCATTCCAAGCCCCGCGCGCAGGATCGGCACCAGCACGAGTTTCTTGCCCGCCATACGGGCACCCGTGGTCCGTTCAAGTGGCGTAACGACCTCACACGGTTCGAGGGCGAGGTTCGCCGTGGCCTCGTAGGCCATCAGCATCGCAATCTCGTCCACCAGTTCCTTGAAGATCTTGGTCGGCGTCTCGCGATCCCGCAGCAGGGCGAGCTTGTGTTGGACGAGCGGATGCCGAACAACGAACAGGCCGGGGGTGTCAGGGGTGGTGGTCATATGGCGGAGTCTAGTATTCTTGCGTGAATGAAAGAATACCAAGCAGTGATCGTTCGGCTCAGCCGGCGCGTGCGCGAGGACGAAGACGCGCTTACCGATCTCCTCAACGAGCGGAGTCGTGGAGGCTGGCAGCCCGAGTTGATGACCCAGGACTCCGAGCGCGTGACCGTGGTGTTCTCGCGCCGCGCGGAAGCAGGACGCTGACGAAGCCAGACCGGAGCAAGCGGTTCGAGATCACACGCACGGGCCGGGCAACGCCGTGGAACTGACCTTCCACGGCGCTGCGCGGGAGGTGACGGGATCGTGCCACGTCGTGCGCGTCGGCGGGAAAACGGTCCTGCTCGACGCGGGCCTCTTTCAGGGACGCCGCGCCGAAGTTCGGGCCAAGAACATCGCACTACCCGCTGATCCGGGGCGTATCGACGCCGTGGTGCTCTCGCACGCGCACATTGATCACTCGGGCCGCCTGCCGTATTTGGCGCGGCGCGGATATCGCGGGCCGATCTTCACCACACACGCCACGCGCGACCTTTGCGGCGTGATGCTTGCCGACTCCGCGCATATCCAGGAGAAGGACGCGGAGTTTCTGGCGAGGCGAAACCGGGCCCACGAAGACCCGCTATACGATCGGCGCGACGTGGATGTGGCCATGCGATCGATGCGGGGCATCGACTACAACCGATGGACCGATGTTACGGACGGACTGCGTGTTCAGTTCATCGATGCGGGACACATTCTTGGTTCTGCGTCGGTGGTACTGGAATGGCGGGATGGCACGACAACTCGTCGTCTGGCGTTCAGTGGAGACATCGGGCGCGCAGGGTTGTCAATCATTCGCGATCCCGTGCCGCCCCAGGACGTCGATGCCGTGATCATGGAGAGCACATACGGCAATCGAGAGCACCCGGCGGTTGAAGATGCGCGGGAGCGTCTTGCGGCCACCGTGCGCGAAACGGCCGCACGTGGCGGGCGCATTCTCATCCCGGCGTTCGCTGTGGGGCGCACGCAGGAGCTGATCTACACGTTCCACGAACTCGTGCTCGCCGGACGAATTCCGCGAATCCCGGTGATCATTGACAGCCCGCTTGCCACCGAGGCCACCGATGTGTTCACCCGGCACGCGAACCTGTTCGACGTGTCCGAGTCGTTCGTTCGACAGTTTCAGGCTGATCCGGCAGGGACGCTGGGCAGCTCTCTCGTGGAGTTCACCGAATCGGCAGAAGCCTCGAAGGCGGCGATGCAGCGACGCGGTCCAATGATCGTGATCGCCGCATCGGGGATGGTAGAGTCAGGACGCATCCTTCACCACCTGCTGCACGGCGCTGCCGACCCGAAGAACACGATTCTCATCGTCGGTTTTCAGGCGGCGCACACACTCGGCCGCCGGATCGTGGAACGCAGGCCCGTGATCAAGGTTTTCGGCGAGGACGTGGAGTTGCGCGCCCAAGTCGAAGTCCTCAACGGCTACAGCGCGCATGCGGGACACGCAGAGCTGGTGGCTTGGCTTGGCGCGGTTCGGAAGACTTCGCCGCGCCTGAAGCACACCTGGCTTGTGCACGGGGAGGCCGACGCCCAGGACAGCCTCGCCAGCGACCTCAACGCGCACGGGTATTCTGCGTCGTGCCCATCTCCGGGCGACCGGGTGGTTCTGTGAGCGACCTGATCAGCAGTCGCACGATCCATCAGGGAAAGGTGATCCGGGTGGATGAAGATCAGGTACGCTTTCCGAACGGCACAACGGGCGCACTGGATATTGTCCGCCATCCCGGAGCGAGCGCGGTTGTGCCGTTTCTCAGCGATCCCGCGGGCAACGACCCCACGATTCTGTTACTTCGTCAGTACCGGCACGCTGCCGGCGGATGGTTGCTGGAGATTCCCGCCGGGCGGCTCGAGCCGGGCGAGACGCCCGAGGCGTGTGCGAATCGGGAGTTATTGGAAGAGACGGGATGCACCTGTGAGCGGCTGGTTCCGTTGACCACGATCCTGACCACGCCAGGGTTTAGCGATGAGCGAATTCACCTCTTTGCAGCAATTGGCCTGACCCACGGTGCTGTCCGGCATGACCTGGATGAGTTCATTGAGCCACAGGCCATGCGTCTGGTGGAGGCCCTGGAAAAGGTGAAGTCCGGAGAAATTCGGGACGCCAAGAGCGCGCTGGCCCTTTTGTTTGCCGCCGGGTTCCTGGCCAACAGCTGATCCATCTGTCATCCAGAAATGTCCTATTTCGGAGACGATGTCCCATAATTCAGACGATTTTCTGGCGACCGCGAAACTCTAAGTTGTTGAAATAAAACAAGTTAATAGCTACCGGCGATGTGCAAAGTAGCGGCACGGTAAATGCCCTTCAGTCAATCGGATAAGAACGCATCCGAATCAACTGGAGGGTTTTTCTATGGTGCAGGCCACCGCCCGGACTCGCGAAGCCACTCGGCAGCTGATTGTTCCACAGGCCGAGCTTCGACTGCTCGACGACACGGCCCTCGTGCAGGCTCACCTTGCCGGCGAAAGTCGCGCCTTTGGCGTGCTGGTGGATCGGTATCAGGTTCGGCTGCTCAACTTCGTGCACCGGATTGTTGGTGATCGTGAAAGGTCGGAAGATCTGGTGCAGGAGGCGTTCATTCGTGTGCATCGCCACCTGGCCCGATTTGATAGATCGAAGAAGTTTTCGACCTGGATCTACACCATCGCTTCGAATCTCGCGAAGAACGAGCTGCGGAATCGTGCGCGGAGTCCACTGGTACTCTTCACCTCGTTGGCACCCCAGTGGGACGACGAGGAGCGGCCGCTCGAGTTTGAGGACTATGGTGCCCAGCCAGACGAGGCGTTCCGGCAAAACCATCTCCGTGAAGCTGTCGAGCAATCGGTGGCGCGGCTACCTGCCCACCACCGCGAGGTATTCGTCCTTCGCGAGATTGAGGGGCGTTCGTACGAGGAAATCGCCGAGATGACGCACTGCAACCTCGGCACGGTGAAGTCGCGCCTGAACCGTGCGCGCAACGCATTTGCGGAGATCATCGAGCCGGCGCTCCGGTAACCGTCAGCGCAGTGGTGGTACCGCAGGCCGGAACTCCGCACGCGGGGCGGGGGTAGGGGAGGTACGTGCCCCAGCCCCGTCTGATGACCTGCCAACGGTTCCTGCGCCAGCATCGCGCGCTGCTTGACGGCGAACTTTCACAGTCCGATGAGCGGCTGTTGCAGGACCACCTTTTGCGATGCCATCGTTGTGCCCGGCTGCACACCGCGCTGCGTCGCGGATTGATGCTCCTGGCAATTGTCCATGATGTTCGTCCGTCGCCCACGTTTCGCCGCCGCCTCAGCGCGCGACTTCGAGCGGAGCTGGTGGGGGTGCGCGTGGTGGCCGGGACGGCAAGGACGAAGCCGACGGGCGCTATATTTCGCATATGCCGGCGGCCGCCAAGCGCGCACCGGGACCTGCAGGCAAGCCAGGCACCCCGGACCCAGTGTACCTCCTTCACGGCGACAATGAGTTCCTGAAGGATGAGAAGGCCCGGGCGTTGATCGACCAACTGGTCGATCCGGCAACCCGGGACTTCAATCTTGATGTGCTGCGTGGCGGAGATGCCGATGCCGGGCGCGTCGCGAACGCACTCGATGCGCTGCCGGTCATGGCCGAGCGTCGCATCGTCGTCATTCGGGACTTTTCTTCGCTGAAAAAGGACGCCATGGGTGTGCTCACGAAGTATCTCGAGCACCCGGCGCCTGATACGGTTGTCGTTCTCGTGGCGGCTGCTGGATGGAAGGGGGATGCCGCGATTTCCGGGCGCTGCAAATCGATTTCCTGCGCGACTCCATCGGAGGACGAAGCGCAGGCGTGGGCGATTGCCCGAGCGGATTCACTTGGAGTCACAATCGACGGTGCTGCGGCACGCGCAATTGTGCAGGCTACGGGTACCGATCTCGGGCTGATCGACGGCGAACTGCGAAAGCTCCGCGATTTCACCGAAGGTCGACCGGTGGATGCTGCTGCGATTGCCGCAGTGGTCGGGGTCGTGGTTGGCGCAACGTCTGACGAACTGCTGGATCTGGCCTGCGCGCGTGACGCCGCTGGCGCTGCGAACCTGGTGCCGATCGTCCTGGCACAGCCCAAGGCCAGTGGCGTGGGGCTGCTGCTGGCGTTGAGTTCACACCTGCTTCTCATCGGCCATGTCGTGACGATGCGTGAGGCGGGCACTGGGCCCCGTCAGAGCGCTGGCGATCTCTGGGCGATGATGAAAGAGATGCCGGGGTCCGTGGTCGGGCGCCCGTGGGGTGACGCAGTCTCCTGCGTTACCAAGCACGCGGACAAGTGGGACCGCCGGAGTGTGGATCGGGCGCTTGCCTCGTTGGCGGCTGCAGACCAGTCGCTCAAGGAGAGTTCCTATTCCAGCGAAGACCAGATACTCGCGACCTGCCTACTTGGTTTTGGCGCGTCGCCGCGCGGAACGAGTCGTGTCGCTTAGCGTGCGCGCACGGAGTTTGCTCGTGGGGATCGCCACGAGCAGCGGCCTGATGCTCGCAGCGCCGGGCCGCGCGACCGCCCAGGCGGTAGACGATCGCGTTGTCCAGCGACTCGCAACGCTCGGTGCTGAACGTGATACGGCATCGATCCGAAGACTCGCCGATTCGGTGCTTGCGAGTGCTGCCTCGGCGACAGCGCAAGCCGAGGCGCTGTATTGGCGCGGGTTGTTTTCAGCGCCGCGCGGTTCGGGGCGAGCAGATCTCCTCCGACTCACTCTTGATCACCCAACATCTCTGCGTGCCGGCGATGCGCAGTACGTGTTGGCGACTGAAGACCTTGCCGCAGGAAACCTGACTGCGGCACGAATACGGTTGACCAGGGTCATCCGCGATCATTCGGGAAGTACGAATGCTGCAGAGGCTGCCATCCGACTCGGCCAACTCTTGCTCGAGGACGGTGACCTTTTGGGCGGCTGTGCCGCATTCGACAGCGCTTTGACTTACCTGCCAGCCGAAAGCGTGGAGCGTCGGAATCAGGTGAACTACGCACGTCGTCCGTGCGAACGCCTGTCCGAGGTGCGGGGGCGCGAGGCCGCCCCAGCCGGTGACACGTCACGCGGTTCCGGTGCCGGACCCGCTCGCGACTCCGCTGCGAAGCCAACCGCGACAGTACCAGCTGCGGCGAGTTCCTCAGCCAATCGTCCACCGCGCGCTGCGCCGCGCCCAGCCACCCCCCCACCCGCCGTGCGCTGGTCGGCCCAGGTGGCGGCCTATACAGACCGGGCCGATGCCGACCGCGCTGCCGAACGTTTGAAGGCACGCGGATTCGATGTTCGCGTCACCGGCGAGCGGCCGTTTCGCGTGCGCATCGGACGCTACGCGGTGCGCTCCGAAGCTGTGGCACTGGTGGGACGCCTGAAGGCCGACGGCACAAACGCCATACTCGTCCAAGCGGAGCGTCGCTGAGCATGGCAACGGCCACGCCGCTGATGCAGCAATACGAAGAGATCAAGGCGCGTCATCGTGACGCGATTCTCTTCTTCAGGATGGGCGATTTCTTCGAGATGTTCTACGGAGACGCCGAGACTGCCGCTCGCGTGCTGGGCCTGACGCTGACTTCCCGCAACAATGGTGCGGCAGCGGCGGTTCCCCTCGCCGGAGTGCCCGTGCGGGCGGCAAATGACTACGTCCGGCGCCTGGTGCAACAGGGATTCCGTGTGGCCATTTGCGAACAGGTGGAGGATCCCCGCGACGCAAAGGGGATCGTCAAGCGCGCGGTGATTGAGACCGTAACGCCCGGCGCGGCGTTTGCCGACGACCTTCTCGACGGCACACGCAACACCTTTCTTGGCGCGGTTCGCCGCGTGGGTGACCAGGTCGGAGTCGCCGTGGCCGATCTCTCGACGGGCGAGTTTCGCATGGTCGTTGCGGGGCGCGATGATGCGACAGCGGCGCTCTCACGACTCTCTCCGCGCGAGGTGCTCGTTCCGAGTGGCGACGCTTCCTCGGGTGCGGCGGCTGCGGGCATCAATGCACTGGTCACCGAGCGTCCGGCGTGGGAGTTTGACGACACGCCCGCATCGCGCGAACTCTGTGAGCTGCTCGGCGTGCAGACGCTCGATGGACTCGGCATCGGCGAAGCCGATGCGGTGGCGGTGGGCGCTGCCGGAGCGCTCGTGCGCTACCTGCGGGAGCTTCAGCCTGCGGGCGTGTCGCACCTCAGTCGTCCCGTGGTCGAACGCCCCGGCGGCATCATGCCGCTCGATGACATGACGCGCCGCAATCTCGAACTGGTGGAATCACTGCGCGGCGGGTCCGAAGGAGGAACGCTGCTCAGCGTACTCGACCGGACGCTCACGCCGATGGGAGCGCGGTTACTGCGTGCCCGACTACTGGCGCCGCTGACCGAGCGTGGCGCGATTGACCATAGACTCGATGCCGTGGCGTGCCTGGTTGCCAACACCAGCGGGCTCGCGGCTGTACGCGCGGCGGTCGAGGGAGTGCGCGATGTCGAGCGCCTCGGCGCCAAGGCCGCTGCGGGTCGCGCGAACCCGCGCGAGCTTCGCGCACTTGGCGATTCACTGAGGCGGCTACCCGCGATGGGCGAGGCCTTGCGCGGTGCCGTGCCTCAGAGCCCTGCCCGCGGCGAGCTTGGCGACCTGATCGATACGTGGGACTCGGCGGCAGACATCTCGGACGAGATCCTGCGCGTGCTTACCGAGCGTCCGCCGATCAGCATCGGGGAAGGGGAGACAATCGCCGCGGGCGTACACCACGAACTCGACGAGTTGCGCGCGATTGCCACCGGAGGAAAAGACGCGATCGCTGCGTTGCAGCAGGCGGAGCGCGAGCGAACGGGAATCAATTCGCTCAAGGTCGGACACAATCGCGTGTTTGGGTATTTCATCGAGGTCACGAACGCCAACGCGCACCTCGTTCCTGCGGACTACCAGCGGCGCCAGACGCTGACGGGAGCCGAACGCTACGTCACCACCGCGCTCAAGGAGTTTGAAGAGAAGGTTTTGCACGCCACGGAACGGATCGCCGACCTGGAACGCGAGCTCTTTGAGTCGCTTCGCGGCTTGGCGGGGCGCGCCATTGGCCGGCTGCAGGCGATTGGTGGGCGGGTGGCATGTGTTGACGTTGTGGCAACACTCGCCGATGTGGCCGTGCGGGAGTCGTACGTACGGCCCGAGATGCACGACGGCCCCGAGCTTGAGGTAATGGGTGGGCGCCATCCGGTCGTGGAGCGGATGATGCCGCGCGAGCAGTTCATTCCGAACGATCTTGCGCTGACGCCCGACGCGCGGATGATCATCCTCACCGGGCCGAACATGGCGGGCAAGAGCACGATCCTGCGCCAGATCGGGCTTCAGGTGTTGATGGCGCACGTGGGGTGTTTCGTGCCGGCCACACGCGCGCGTGTCTCGGTCACCGACCGGGTGTTCACGCGCGTCGGGGCGAGCGACAACCTGGTGCGCGGACAATCGACGTTCATGGTGGAGATGTCCGAAACGAGTGCCATCCTGCACACTGCGACGGCCCGCAGTCTCGTGCTGCTCGATGAAATCGGGCGCGGAACGAGCACGTGGGATGGCGTGAGCATTGCGTGGGCGGTCAGCGAACATTTACACAACCGAATCGGCGCCAAGACCGTGTTTGCCACACACTACCATGAGCTCACGCAACTCTCGGACGAGTTGACGGCCGTGCGGAACTTCAACGTTGCCGTGGAAGAGCGCTCTGGCGGGATCCGGTTCCTCCACCGGCTCAAGCCGGGCGGTGCGGACCGATCGTATGGGATTGAGGTTGGACGGCTGGCCGGTTTGCCCGCGGCCGTGCTGAAACGCGCGCGCGCATTGCTGGCCATCCTGGAAAACGAGCAGTTGGCTGTCGCGTTGGCCGGTGGGAGCGTCCGCAAGGCAATTCCAGATGATCAACTGGGACTGTTCGGGGCACAGCGAGAGCATCCGGTCGTGGAACGCCTCCGGACCCTCGACCCCAACCAGGTGACGCCACTCGAGGCGCTTGCACTCCTCGCGGAGTTGGTGGCCGACGCGAGGGCCGAAGATCCAGCGGTCACCCCGTCAACGACCGACCGGTAGATTCCGGCACCCCCACTCCAGCGCGACACATCCATGCCGACGCCCTCCGCAGACCGTCGCGTTTACGATTCGGTCCTTGATTCGATCGGATGGACGCCCCTGATCCGTCTCACTCGCGTGACGAAAGGAATCGCCACGCCGGTGTGGGTAAAAGCCGAGACGCGCAATCCGGGAGGCTCGATCAAGGACCGGATCGGCATACCGATCATTGAAGCCGCCGAGCGCGAAGGGCGACTGAAGCCCGGCGGAACGATCGTCGAAGGCACGAGCGGCAACACGGGCGTGGCACTGGCGATCGCGGCGGCGCTGAAGGGGTATCGCTGCATCTTCACGATGCCAGACAAGATGTCGCAGGAAAAAGTGCGCCTGCTCAAGGCGTACGGCGCGGAGGTCGTGATCACCCCGACCGCCGTGCCTCCCGATCATCCCGACAGCTACGTGATGACTGCGAAACGGATTGCGAAGGAAACGCCGAACGCCGTGCTGGCGGATCAGTTCTACAATCAGGCCAACCCCGACGCGCACTTTGCCGTGACAGGGCCTGAGATCTGGGATCAGACCGAGGGAGAGGTCACGCACGTTGTTGTGGGCGCCGGTACAGGAGGCACGATCACGGGCGTGGGTCGTTTCCTCAAGTCGAAGAATCCGAAAATCCAAATGGTCTGCGGCGATCCGGTCGGGTCGATCCTGGCCGAGTATTGGCGCAGCGGCGGCACGCACAAGGCGGAAGGGGTGCCCTACAAGGTCGAGGGCATCGGGCAGGACAAGATTCCCGGTGCGCTCGACATGACGGTCATTGACGAATTCCAGACCGTTGGCGATCGAGACGCGTTTGCCATGGCGCGCCGCCTCACCCGCGAAGAGGGGCTGTTTGCCGGTGGATCATCCGGGTTGCTCGTGCACGTGGCGCTGACCGTTGCGCGCCGCATCAACGATCCGAAGGCTTGCGTGGTCACCTTTCTGTGCGACACAGGCGAGCGATACCTCTCGAAGCTCTACAGCGACGAGTGGATGCGCGAGAACCAGATGATGGATCAGGCGCGCACCACACTCGGTCAGCTGCTCGATGGCAAGCACGGTGCGGCGCCGACCACTGTAGTCAGCGTTGCGCCCCAGGCCACCGTGCGACAGGCCCTGCGCCTGATGGCGCTCCACGACATTTCGCAGCTGCCGGTGCTGGAGAACGGCAACTGCGTCGGTTCGGTGAGTGAAAGCACGCTGAGCGCGGCCGCGCTGGATGACGTGAAGACCCTGGAACGCAGTGTCAGCGACGTCATGGACTCCGCATTCCCGACGGTGGAAACCTCGCAGTCTGCCGATGCCATCGTGAAGGTGTTGTCGAAGGCCAATCCGGCCGTGCTGGTGCGCGAGAACGGCGTGGTGCGGGGCATCGTCACGCGTTCCGACATGCTCGCATTCCTGATGGCGCGCTAGCATGAGAATCGTGGTGTTGATGGGCGGAACCTCGTCGGAGCGCGATGTGTCGCTGGCCTCCGGGCTGCGCATTGCCGCAGCGCTCCGGACCAAGGGGCACGAGGTCACGACTGTCGACACTGTTCGCGGCGCGCTTGCACCCGCTGAAGAAAAAGCACTGCTCGCCGGCAAAATCATGCGCACGTTGCCTCCCGAGCGCGCGGCTCTCGCGCGACTCGGTGCAGACACACTTCCGGTGGCGGTGCGGCAGATGGGTGGAGCTGGCGCACCAGATGTCGTGTTCCTGGGGCTGCACGGTGGGCAGGGTGAGGACGGCACGATTCAGGCGCTGCTCGACCTGACCGGCGTTCCGTATACCGGCAGCGGGCACCTCGCGAGCGCGCTGGCCATGGACAAGGATCTTTCCAAGCGCCTCTTTCGCGCGGCTGGCGTGCTCACGCCGGACTGGGAGCTGTTGACGGCGCCGGCGCGTGCGGAGTGGCGAAGCGCCGAGTTTGCCACCGGTGTGATCTCTCGCCTGGGGCTGCCGCTGATCGTTAAACCGTCGAAGGAAGGCTCAACAGTGGGCTTGACGCTCGTGAAGAGCGCGTCCGGGCTTGGCGATGCCATAGACGAAGCGTTTCGGCACGACACGGAAGTGATGCTTGAGCAGTTCATCGCGGGACGGGAAATGACCGTCGGCGTGCTCGGCGACCGGGCCCTCCCGGTGGGCGAGATCATTCCCAAGCATGAACTGTATGACTACGAGTGCAAGTACACGGCCGGGATGGCGGAAGAGATCTTTCCCGCCCCAATCAGCGATGCGGAACGTGCGCGGGCGCAGGCAGCGGCGCTCACGGCTTTTCGGGCGCTCAAGCTGTCGGGCTGTGCGCGCATTGACTTCCGGATGACCGAAGAGGGAGAATTCTATTGTCTTGAGGCGAACACGTTGCCGGGCATGACGGAATTGAGCCTGATTCCGCAGGCAGCCGCAGCCGATGGCATCAGCTTTCCCGATCTCTGCGAACGCATCGCGGAGCTTGCACATCGGGCTCACCGCGCGACCAGGCCATAGATGCAGAGCGTATTCACGACGTTGATCACGGAGCACGCATGACCGGCACGATTCCCGTCTCGGCAGCAGCACTTGCCGGAGTTCCCGCCGGAGTGCAGGCGCAGGGCCTGTGGACGGGCCGGCGCCAGCTCTTTGTGCGATTCGCGGGTGAGGCGGAAACCGCCACGATGTACACGTCGACGGCGCTGATCCGGGAGATTGACCGCCAACTGGGGCGGTCGAAGTTTCACTCAATTGCGATTGGCGGGCGCGATGCGCTCGCCAATGTGCCATTCCTTCTCACTGCACTCGGGGCCTCACCGCCGTCCATACCGGTGATGCTCGATACAGATGGGCAACGTCCGGGCGCCCTTGCCGAATTGGCACCACACCTCGCGCTGGTGCAGGTCACGGTGGAGTTCACCGGCCCCGATGCCGCGCTGACGCACGCGCTCGAGACAGTGGCTGTCGCCCGCAATGCGGGTCGCCGACACGCACTGGTGCTGGCTGCGCGCGAGGACACCACCGACGCGCAGCTGCTGCGTGTGGTGGAGCAGGCGCACGCCGCCAGCAGCAGCCTCAGCATTGTGATTCATCCATCGTCGCAGCCCGGCGACACTCCCTCGCTCGACCGCCGGTGGTCGACGTTGCTGGAGAAGGCGCTGGCGTCGCACGAGGACTGCCGGTTGGTGATGCGCATTCCGCCGCCCACCGGGCTTCGGTGACCAACGGGATGAGCGACACGAAACGCGTCGCCGAGCCGGCACAACCGAGCGCGCGGTTCACGCGGGCGCTGGTCGCGGTGAGCGCCGCGTTGGCGTTCCTGCAGTTCACGATTCTTGCGCCGGGCGACGTCGTTTCGGGGCTCGGATTTTCGACGCGCGACCTGGGCACGCGCTGGTGGGCGATTGCGACCTTCACGTTCGTCAATACCAGTATCTGGCCGTTGCTCGTGAATGTCGGTGTGCTCGCGACATTCGGTGCCGAACTGGAGCGCCGGTGGGGGACCGCGGAGTTCCTGCGGTATTACGTGGTGTGTGCGTTGGGGGCGTGGGTTGCGCATGCAGCCGCAGTGTCCACGCCGGTGGCGCTGAGTGGAGCCGCGGCGCCGGCGATGGGATCGTTGCTGGCATTTGCGGCGATGGTCGGTCAGGGAGGGCTCTTCCGGATTGGCTCGCTCACGCTTTCGGCGGGCTGGCTGGCGGCCGGCG
>Ga0207952_1000709_pt1 | contig 21049 bp, 21 predicted proteins | sample SubbioR12Aug_8Ca_FD_184831 | JGI IMG/M metagenome (GOLD analysis project Ga0207952, IMG submission 184831) | Serpentinite rock and fluid subsurface biosphere microbial communities from McLaughlin Reserve, California, USA - CR12Aug_8Ca (SPAdes) | ecosystem: Environmental > Terrestrial > Deep...
TGGTTACACTCGCTGAAAGTCGGCGAGCAGAGGTGGCAGTGATTAAGACTCAGTCCGAAAACAATCTCACCAACTCCTGCGCCACTCCAATCCAACGAGTTACCTCAGCTCTCCTCTCTAACCCATAATGCCGAGATATTTTTCATGTAAAAAGATTCTTCTCGTTGGTCTCCTGGCGATTGCTTTTTTGCCTCAGGTTTCTGGACTTCAGGTTTTCGCGCAAGCTAATACTATTGGCTGGGGAGGGGTGTCAGCAGGCGCGAGCATAGGAGGAGGTGGGGTTTGTGAGGCATGGAATCCAAACACGTGGCCAACCTGTTTTCTTGTTGCAATCTCTTATTTTCCCGGCCTCTTAGTCGCCCTCGCTGCCTGGATGATTACACTTGGACTTGAGATGAACTCCCACCTGGTTGATACATCAATGGTTAAATCAGGATTTGATATTACTTTGGCTGTGGCAAATCTTGGATTCGTATTCGCAATTATTCTGATTGCTCTTGCCACCATTATTGACTACGAATCATACGGAATCAAAAAAAATCTGTGGAAACTTGTGGCCGCGGCGCTCCTCGTCAACTTTAGTTTGGTTATCTGCTCCGTTATTATTGGATTTTTTGATCAGTTTGCTTATTTTTTCGCAGCTCGCATGGGGGACTACGATACTTACGGCTACTCTGGGCTCTCCAACCAACTCGTGAACGCTTTCAGCCTCAATAAAATCTCAGCCTGGACCCTGAAGGATGCGGGTGCTTTTTTGCCCACCATTATCTTTATTATCATTTTCCTTCTCATTATTGCCTTCACCCTTTTTGCAATAGCTTTTATGTTAATCATCCGATATATCTACCTGGCGATACTCATGATTCTTATGCCCATTGCGTGGCTTGCCTGGGTTGTCCCCGGTATGCAAAAACACTGGAGTTCTTGGTGGCAAAATTTTATTAAGTGGACTCTTTCGCCAACTATCATTCTCACCCTTCTTTATATAGCCATCATTATCTCCACCAACTCAAATGATCAGATCGGCCAGTGGACAACGGGTAGTTTAAAAGGAGGTGGTGCGGGTACTGTAGTTAATACCGCCACTCTCTCATCGGACAATGAAGGTTTCATCTCCGTCATCCTCCGTATGGTTGTTAGTCTTTCTCTTGTTTGGGGAGCGATCATCGCCGCCAATGCCATGGGCGCACAAGGAGCGAGCACTGCCATGAGTTGGAATAAGGCAATTGGAAAGCGAGCTAAGAATTATGGAATAAAACTTGGGAAGCGAGCGGGTACATATGGGCTTCGAACTGAACAAGGAAGAAAAGCGACCCAGAGTTTGCAAACTGCCGGCAATAGTCGAGGTGCTTTTTTAAGAACGTTGGCTATGCCCGCACGAATAGCAGGCACTGCACTTTCTGGAGCACGCCAACAAGGAGAAAAAATATTAGGAGAAGCATCAAAGCCATATAAAGATATGGCGCTTATTGAACAGGCGCGTCAGTATGGCTCTGTTATTGATCCTGTTAGTAAATTTACCATCCTTAAAAATATCCATAAGGCTATAGAGGGAAGTGCCAAGGAGCTTAAAAAGCAAGAAGACGCGTACACAAAGAACGGAACTGAAGCAAATAAGAAGAAAAGGGACAAGGCTAGAGAAGAGCATGAGAAAAATCAAGCCCTTATGAACCTATTGCCTGCAAAAGCCCGAGGAGCAATAGAAACATATCAGGATCTAGACAATCTTCCTGGGGGAGTCGGTCAAAAAGTCAAATACAACAATCGGACTTTTGGAAAAATGTTTGTTCTTTACGGGGAACACGAGAAGCAACATAAGAAATCAGGATGGGATGAGATTAAGAAGATGGTCAAAGAGGAGGAAGATGGAGATGCGAAAACAGGAGAGAAGAAAAATGATACTGAAAGTAAAAAAACGACTGATGATACTGCACCCTCAGAAAAAAGTTCTGAAGGAAAATCTGAGGCTGATCATGGCCACTAACTTTTAATGTATGACCGAAATTGATATTCAACCAACAGCCGAAGATATTAGAGGGATACTCCTTGTGTCTCCAATTTGGGATAGTCTTTTGTGGGATGCCATTCAGGAGGGGGATTATGACTCAGTTGAATCTCGATTCAAAGATCTCCTAAAAGGAGAATATTCCTCGGAGGAGTGGGGGCTTGTCTATTGGGACGGAATTCTAAGCGGCATTGAAACCTTTCGCGAGGATGTGGATATTCTTGCTTGGAATAGCTTAGTTCTTCCTGCTTTGTCGAGAGGTATTCTGAAAGCGGCCACCCCGTCGAATCTTGAATTAATCTATCGGGCCCTACCATTAAATCGAGCCCGCAGCTTTTACTCTCTTCTTATTTCTAGTATTCCGGAGAAAGGTGGGAGAACTAAGAGTGATTGGCTGAAGGATGAAAACCTCGATCTCTTCCGGTTCCTTAATGCTAATCCTGGAGGTCTTTCCTTTAGTGCCCCGACCAAGAGCCTTGGTATCCAACGAGGAATAGAGCGTGTTCAGATTCTTCCCGAAAATCTATCATCCCTACTATTCTCGGCAGAGACAGCAAAAACTATAAATCAGCTCGGCGAAGAGAATAAATTATCCGAGGAGCAAACTCACAACATTGCTACTATCTGCGGAGATGTCATTCTGGGAATTATTAAATTCTCTGATATTGCCCGGACCATTCAAGAAAAGAACGGTATGCCCGAAGATAAGAGCCTATCTCTCCTGAAGTCTCTTGAAGAAAAAATACTAGCTCCAATCAAGAAAGATATCGAAGCTTCCTACGCTATTCCTGCTTCTACCCTCCAGCCACTGAAAGAATCGTCTTCGGGAAATAGGCTTGAAGTAATAACGATCAATGAGAATCAGGCATCAAAAGAGGTTACTCAATTACCATCGTCCCTAAAGCCACCTTCCACCTCTATTCCAATTATTCCTAAAACCCTCAATCAACAACCAGAATCATTCTTTAAGTCTCGTCCAACAGAGCCAAAAAAAACGGGAGGAGAGCCTGCAGTCGGGCCAATTATTATTCACCAAGAAACAAAGGCGGAGTCACTCGCGACCGCTCCCAAGCTTGGTTTTCGGACAAGCGAGAACAAGCTTCCCGGGGCTAAGGATCGCCCGGAGCCTCTTCGGGCAGTAAAGCTCACTATGTCCGGGGGTCCTGATAGTCACGCGCCAGGTCGTGAAGATGATACCAATAAGCACAAAGTCGAAGGAATTCCAGTTCTACCACTCGGAGCAAAGTTTACTATCCCTAAGATTAGCAACCCTTCCTTAGAAAAAGATGCTCCTAAGGAGAGTTCCTCGGGCTTCTTGGGAAAGATTAAAAACGTCTTCTCTAAGGAAGAGGTTCAAAAAGTCTCTCCCCTAGATACCTCAAAAACTTCCGTCCCAACACCTCCTACCCCACCCACTACTACATCCCCACTAGCCCAGCTCCAAAATATCTCGACGGAGAAAACTCCTCCCGCATCAATCAATATTCCTATCAAAAGAGAGGAGGGCATGAAGCCAGTTGTTCAAAATCCCATACTTGAGAAAAAAGCGGTGATATCCATTTCTCCGTTGCCAGTAGTACAAAAAGAAAAAACAGAAGAAACAATTCTACCGAAACCAACGTCGGTTCTTCCGCCCACACCACCCGCTAAGATCCCAACTATTAACCCCGTTTCGGTGCCAGTAGAAAAAGCGAAATCATCAATACTGCCCCAGCCGACTCCTATCACACCTCCTAAGATTGATTTAAAAAAGATGGCGGATATATCTATAAAAGAAATCCCACCGAGTTCCCAGGAAAAGAAGCCTGGATTTTTTAGTAGATTATTTAAGGGGGCTGAATCGAAAAAAGTTACTACGTTCGCTGAAAAAGAAATACCCGCCCCAATCTCAATGCCCACGGCAAAGGCGATACCTCAAATTAATCATACTCCCTCCCCACTACCACCCGCACCACCAGCACCAGTTCAATCTGCTTCTCTTCCAAAAAATATTTCCGGACTTTCCGCTCAGCCTTTACCAACTCAAAAAATATCGCCTCTTATAGGATTCAAAGAAAAAGGAAATACACCATCGAATATTCCGCTTGCTCCTCAAAAGTTGGAAGAAAAGGATGTCGTTAAAACCAGCGATATTATTGCCACCTCTTCTAAGGTAGTAAATTATAGCGAGTACCCCGTTTCCGAAAAGACTCAGAATTAATTCTTTTTACTCAGACTACCGTTTCCTGTTTCTCGGTCTATTCGGTATGATTAGGTTAGATTAAAAGATAAATACTATATATAGAAGCTGAGATGCAGTATCAAGTTCCACAATTTATTGAATCAGAAGATAGAATCGTCGGGCCACTCAGCCTTAGACAGTTTGGATATCTCTGTATCGCCGGTGTCCTGAGCGCTATTCTTTACTTCACCATAAATATCATCGCCTGGGTTCTTTTCTCTATTGTTTTTATCTCACTCGCTCTTGTACTGGGATTTGTGAAGATTCAAGGGCAAAATATGATTCGCATTGGAACAGCCTATCTTAGATACTTCTGGCGCCCTCAGCACTATGTCTGGCAACCCCAAGGACAAGTCGCTCCAAACAAAGATGATGAACTGAAGATCCTGGCGCCCCAAGGATCTCCCCTTGAAAATATTGTTCTCGGCATGGTTCTGAAACAAACCTGGCGCGATCTCCAGACAGGCGAGAAAAAAGAGGCTCTGAAGACCTCACCGGAAGGAAAGTCACAGGAAACCATTAAGAAAGAGCAGTATAAGATATTTCGAAAGTTGAGCGGCGAACGACAAGCTGCTCGTCGGATCGACTACCGATAAACACGCTTTTTATTCTATTTAGTAGAAGGGATGAATACGGTATACTTAGGGCATGCCTTTGGACGCTCCAGCCAACAGCCTCAACCTTTTGGCCATAGAAGAAATTCATCATAATACCGTTATTCTTAAAAACGGGGGATTAGTACAGGTTATGATGGTTGGAGGAACAAATTTCTCCCTCAAACCAGAAACTGAGCAGAATATCCTAACCGCCGCTTACCAGCGATTTTTAAACAGCCTTGGTTTTCCAATCCAAATTATCGTTCATTCCAGAAAGGTGAATGTGGAGAAATATCTGGCCAACCTAGAAAAGCGCCAGAATGAAGAGGTCTCACCACTCCTCCAAAGTCAGATACTAGAGTACCGCCAGTTTGTACAATCTTTTGTAAAAGAGAATCCCATTATGACCAAGTCATTTTTTGTGGCGATACCTTACTACGGCACGGGAGTAAAGATCTCAAAAAAAGTTTCTGAAAAAGGAGATAAAAAGAAGGGGGGGAGCTCTTCTCCTCTCAGTTTCTTGCCCTTCTTTAAGAAAAAAGAGGTAGAGGCTCCGGTTAAGACTGAAGCTCCAACCGAACCGGAAAAAGCACCAGAAGATCTCTCAAAAGAAGAAAGTGTGGATTTTGAGAAAGGCCTCCTCCAGATGAAACAACGAATCGTTCATGTTACCCAAGGGTTGGAAGGAATGGGACTACAGGCAACACTTTTGAATGATGAGCAGCTTATTGAACTTTTATATAACTTTTACAATCCCGAGACTATTGAAAAACGTGGACTCTCTCTGCCCTCAGAAAATACTCCTTAATTATGGCTGATTATAACTTCGAACATATCAAAAAGATCATTAGTCCGGCCGGAGCCGAGATTAATAGTAATTACGTAAAACTAGGGGACAAGTTCTTGAAAACGATGTTCATCCACTCCTATCCGCGTTATCTGGCGACCGGCTGGTTTGAGGAACTTATCAACCTACCCAACATTTTTGATATCTCTATCTTTGTCACTCCCGTAGATACCGGTATCGCTATAAAAAAATTAAGAAAAAAAGCAACCCAACTCGAAGCTGAACTTGGTGATCGTGAAGAAAAAGGCCTTGTGCGTGACCCTATCTTAGAAACAGCGCTTCGAGATGTGGAAACACTCCGCGACTCCCTGCAACAGTCACTCGAAAAATTCTTTCAGGTAGCTGTATATCTGACCATCTATGCTGATTCATTAAACGAGCTATCCCAGTTAGAAAGCCAAATTTTGGCCATGATGGAGGCGAAGCTTATATATATGAAGCATGCCATCTTCCAGCAGCTCGAAGGATTCTTCTCTATTCTGCCCTTTGTTGATGACCAGATCGATATCACTACTCCAATGAACTCAGCTCCGATTTCATCGTTCTTCCCATTTGTTTCAGAGGATCTGACCTCGGATCAGGGAATTATGTACGGCATCAACCGACACAATAACAACCTCGTTATCTTTGATCGCTTCTCTCTGGAAAATGCTAACCAAGTGGTTTTTGCTAAGTCTGGTGGTGGTAAATCATACTCAACCAAGCTCGAACTTATCCGACAGCTCATGATGGGAATCGATATTATCGTAATCGACCCTGAAAATGAGTACAAAAAATTAGCCGAGGCTTTCGGAGGAAGTTTCTTTAATATTTCTCTTTCCTCTCACGAGCATATTAATCCTTTTGATATTCCAGTTATTCCTCAAGGAGAGTCGGCTGAGGATGTTCTTCGCTCCCATATTGTGACTATGGCTGGCCTCATCAAGCTCATGCTTGGCGGTACAGTGACGGCCGAAGAAGACGCTATTATTGATCGTGCTATTACAGAAACCTATGCTTCCCGTGAAATTGTTGCCGGACGAGATTTCTCTGGCGCAGAGGCTCCTCACCTCGGAGACCTGGAAACAGTTTTAAGAACTATGGAAGGTGGTCGGCCGATTGCCGAGCGTCTCTATAAATTCACCCAAGGTAGTTTTGCGGGCTTTATCAACCAACCAACCAACATCGATGTAAATAACCGCCTCATTATCTTCTCTATTCGTGATCTCGAGGAAGAACTCCGGCCGATTGCCATGTATGTTGTTTTAAACTTCATCTGGAATATTGTTCGGGCTCAGCTCAAAAAACGCATCATGATGATCGACGAAGCCTGGATTATGATGAAGCACGAAGACAGCGCCTCCTTCCTCTTTGGCCTCGTAAAACGAGGTCGAAAATACTATCTCGGTATCACGACTATCACTCAGGATGTCGAAGACTTTTTACGCTCACCCTATGGTCGGCCGATCATTACAAACTCATCCCTTCAGCTCCTTCTGAAGCAAGCTCCGGCCTCAATTGAAATTGTTGGCAAAGCCTTTGATTTAAATGAAACTGAAAAAAGTCTTATTCTAGCCGCCGAAGTGGGAACAGGACTCTTCTTTGCTGGAAAACGGCATGTGGCCATCCAGATTATTCCTTCATACTTTGAAGATAAAATTATTACTACCAACCCCAAAGCCCTCCTCGAGGAAAATAAGGGTTAGTATTTCATAGCGAATGGCCGAGACTGAAAATATCAGCTACCACCTCTCTGAGGATCAGGTTAAAAAAGTAGCTGAGCGAATTGCAACACAACTGCAAGAGGAAATAGATAGGGGACATCATATTGTTCCTTTTGTAATTATCCTTTGCTCGGCCGCCCTAGTAGATTTCTGGGAAGTATTTGCCACTATTATTCCTATACAGCCAATTCTCAATTTGTTTTTTGTTGGCTTTGTTACTGAAGCAATCCCGCCCGTTATTCTCTACTTTTTTATGAAACAGCAGGGCTGGTTTCAGATTTCCCAGACAAACAGTACCGTTAATAAATATGAGTTGAGAATTATCTTCTGGCTCCTATCTTTCATCGATGCCATTCCGGTTATTGAGATCCTCCCGCTTCAAACTTTTGCCGTTTTGAAAATTTGGGGGAAAATAAAAAAACGCTCCAAAGCCGCTCGAGTTGAGCGAGAAAATTTAGAGTATGAAGCCAAAGAACAAGTTCTAAAAATTAGGGAGGTGGAAGAAACTCTGCGCGAAACCGAGGAGACTGAAGTCGCCGAAGAAAAAAATCGGTCATCCATACCAGCGCCACAAAAAGTAGCGCCGGAGGAGGAGTCACGTATAATGGAAGGCGGGGAGCAGTCCAATAATAACGGCCCCGAAACCAAGCCAGCCGAGACTATGGAAGAAATATTTATTCCTGAAGAGGTCCGCGATCCGCTAGGTAAACTTAAAAAAGATTTTTTTGAAACTCCTTTTCAAGAAAACCCGCCCCGAAAATGATTTCCCTACTCTTATTCTTTTTTATCCTTCTCGTTCCTTTTTCAACGAAGGCTATTGATCTACCTCTTCGCACGGAGGGAGAAATGATAGTCAATGTTGTAAATGTAAGCAGCTCTCCTGCGGTAGCTATTTTTAGTCTTTACAACTTTGCCCTAGGAATAGGCGCGATGGCTGCTTTTGGTATTATCGTCTATGCCGCCCTCCGATATACCGCCACCGAAAGTGCTTCGGTAAGACATGATGCCCAGGGGAAAATATTCCAAGCTCTTATAGGACTATTACTACTTCTAGGCGCAAGTATGGTGCTTCGGTTCATTAACCCAGTTCTACCCAACCTGACCGACCCCCGAGCAGATCGCTTACGAGATCTTCAAACAATCACAACTATTCCGAGCCAACCAGGAGGTTTTGGCACCAGCGGTGACGGCTCAACGTATCCCCCTCGTGCCGGAGGTAGGTGTAGCGGTATGAGTGCGGGACCAGCTTCAGGTGAAGCACTACAAAGAACCTGTTTTGGAGCAAACGCTCTCCAGGCGTCCGGTATTGCACAAGAGGAAAGTCATGGTAATACACTTATCCGTAGCGGTGTTGACTACTGTAACGCAGGCGGCGGTCGTGATTCAGTCTCGTGGGGACTGTTTCAGATTAATATAACAGTCCATAAATTTGATAATTATGTTGACCCTGATACTGGTCGAGTAGAAAACCTGGATTGCCCTAAGGCGTTTAATATGCCTTATACGGGAGCCTCTTCCCGAGATCAGTGCAGGGTTGTTAATCGTATTCTCTATAACAGATGTGTGAAAGCCGCCCAGAACCCTGATATCAACATCCGAACTGCCTGTAAAATCTCTCAAAACGGTACTAAGTGGGGTCAGTGGGGAGCAAACAGAATCTGTGGTTTCCCTCGGTAAAACTCAGTGTATAATAGTAATGATATGTTTCAAAAAGCTTTACTGGTTATTGGCATTCCTCTTCTTGGTCTTTTCTTGGTAATTTGGTTTTTCTTTTCCTACTGGCCATCTCAGAGTCAGATTTCTAACGATACTGGAAACGGGAGCGCTCCTTTGCCGATTGCAGCCACAACCACTCCCACCGTGAATACAGAAAATAACCAGATCACCCTTCCTGGAAAAACTGGACTCGTAACTACTAACAACTTTTATAAAACAGCAGTAGAAATTACTGATCGGAATGATGCCCTTATTACGAGTAATGATGACTTCCAAATTCTCTACTATCCCGCCGATAACTCGTTCTTTATTACTATTACTAATAAACCAATTGAATCTGTCCGCAAGAAAGCCGAAACAGAGCTTCTTAACCGTCTTGGTATCAGCACAGAAGATGCTTGCCGCCTAAAAGTTTCAGTGGGTGCTCCTGGGTGGGTTGATGATAATCTGGCCGGACAGGAACTCGGACTTAGCTTTTGTAAATAATTATGAAATACCTCTATACTCCATTATTTCTCCTAGTTTTATCTGTAGTTTTTATCTCAACTGCCATAGGGCAGGTAGCATCCTCTCGAAATACCATCCTCCTCACCTGGCAGGCAAAAACGTATACTCCACGGACCTATGTAGGGAAAGCTCTTCCCACAACTGGCTCAAACATCTCATTCTCACTAGAAGTTTTTTCAAATGGACAGTTGGCGCCACTTGGAAATAAGGTGGTCCGTTGGTATGAACAAGGAAAATTAATAAAATCCGGTATCGGACTCCAGTCGTTCGACACCAAGATAAATGTTTTACCCGGTAATGATTTCAAAGTCCGAGTTGAGATCCCAGACTTTCCTGGGGGAGCTATTTCTAAAACAATTTCTCTCCGAGTAGTCTCTCCGAAAATAGTAATCGAAGCTCCGTTTCCAAATCTACAAACCGCACCTAAAGATTTTTCAGTAAAAGCCGTGCCCTACTTTTTTTCTATCTTCACCGAAAACAGTTTAACCTATCAATGGCTGGTAAATGGGAGCGCAATTAGTGGTAGTGGAGATCCTCAGGCTCTTTCAGTTTCAACACAAAATATTGCTCAGTCTAAAACTCAACTCTTTTCATTTCGAGTAACCGCCCAGAATCCAAATCAATATATAGATAAGGGGGTGGGCGAAAAAAGTGTTCGTATCCGTACCTCCGTAGAATGATTCTCCTCTTCCTCACCCTCATTATTCCTCTTTGGGCTGAGGCCGTAGATCTACCTCTTCGTACCGCTGGGGAAACAGCCGTTAACCTAACTACAGCGAGCCCCGCCTCGGCAATTAGTAATCTTTATAACTTTGTCCTAGGCATAGGGGCGATGGCTGCTTTTGGTATTATCGTTTACGCTGCCTTTAGATACACAACGACCGAAAGTGCGTCGGCAAGAAGTGAGGCTCAAGGGAAAATATATCAGGCCCTCTTGGGTTTGCTCTTACTGCTGGGATCGACGGTTATACTGCAGTTTATTAGCCCTAACCTACCTAATCTTAGTGATCCCGAAATAAAACAATTAGAGGATATCGGATCAATCACAACTATTTCAGATAGAGACCAAGAAGAACCTCCTTACTGGTCCTTTCAGATATGTCCTCTACTCGTCTGTGAGGCCTCTTCTTATAACCACACTGTTACTCGAAACGGACACTACTCATCCGAATCTGAATGTGCTTCTGAAGCATCGGATATTAATGGTGGTACCTCTCCCCGAAACTGGCTGTGCTCTCAAATAACTCCCGCCCCTACCCCCGGCACAGTTCCTCCCGTAGATGGAGACCAAATCCCGGGAGGCATTACTAAGTGTTCGGAAGCCCCAGGCTGTATTCAGGCCGTTCAAAATCTTGATGCCGCCGGTATTCGAGTTCGTTCAACCCAAAGTTGTTATGACTGGGAACGAGGCTGTACTAGTTTTGTGGGAAGTGCAGTGCCAGCCATAGTTCAGTATCTGAAATCAATGCAAGTAGCCTGCATGACCTACAACTCTGCCTGTCGCCTCACGGTAACGGGAGCAACCGAACCGGGACATCAAAGTCACGCTCCTGATAAGGCCATCGTAGACCTGGCAGCAGACCCAATTGTTAGTAATTACATTTATACCCGGATTGGCAGAACGAGTCCGACTCCTTATCGATGGTATAAAGATAAGGGAGCAGATATTTACTATTACTGGGAAACAAGTCCTGTTCACTGGCATATCTGTTTCAGTAATGTTTACTGCACCCAGGCCGGAGGGTGAGGATAACCCCAGGGTTTAAATAGAGTACAATTAAGAATACGGACATGTTAAAACGCCTATACTTTTTTCTGAGTATTTTTCTTATCGTTGGGCTCGTTCTTGCCGTTGGCTGGTTTATTCGATATCGAAACTCATCTCCTCCTTCCGTAATTAGCCAACCCGGAGAAAATGGGGAATCATCCAGCACCCTTCCTCGGGCCCCCTCAAGAAACTCTTCTTCAACTGCGACAACGTCTACAAAAGTTACTCTTCCACCCCAGAAACCATTTGGCCTGGTAGCCGATCAAGAAGTAGTGGCCTTCTATCCCTACTCCGACGGTTCAATTATTTTTATCCAACCTGGAGGACAGATTATGAAAGTAGTTGGAACGGAAGGAACAGTTCTCAGCTCGCTTGGCATATCTAACTTGAGCTACGCTGCATTCTCTCATGATGGAAAGAAGATTGTGGCTACATTTGGCAACCCTCTTAATCTCCAAATTAGCGTGTTCGATATTGATAAAAAGTCCTGGGAGCCAGTATTCGCTCGCCCTGCCACCCCTCCAATCTGGTCTCCTAACGACTACCGCCTTGTTTTTGGAGCCCAGAATCAAGATGTTTACACCATTGTCCTAATAGATACTCAAGCCCCTGCCGCAAAAACCCAAGATCTCATTAGCCTTAAGGTTCAGGATCTGACAATAGCCTGGAAAGGAAATGGGGCTCTTCTTGTAGGAGAGAGGCCCAGCGCCTTTTCTTCTTCCCAGCTGATTTCTTTTGATATTAAAAGTAAGATAGCTTCTGTGCTTCTTAAAGACTGGCCGGGCCTCGACTTCCTCTGGAACCCCACCGTCCAAGAGGGTGTTGTTCTTCAAGCTAATAAAAACTCCACTGGGGGAAAGATGGTTCTTGTAGGATCAAATGGGACGGTGGCTCGCCAATTTTCCTATAACTCTATTCCGAGTAAAAAATGTCTCTTTGAAAAACCCTTAGTGAAAAGCTCAAACACCACGAGCTCCCCCGATCTCCTAGAACAGCCCTCACGACTACTCATCTGCGCCATCCCTAAAAATACGAGTCGCCTTGCAAACGCTTTTCTCCCCGATGATTATCTTCAGAAAGAGCTCATGACCGAAGATGCTATTTTTGAAATGAACCTTGAAACCGGAGGGGTTAACGATGTTTCTAAGACAATAAGCGAGGGAGTTGACGCCACCAATCTCAAAACCACCCCTGAAGCTATTTTCTTTATCAATCGCTACAATAATAAGCTCTATCGCTTATTACGAAGTTAAGTTAGGAAGCTGAGACTGAAGCAGTCTCCTTTCCTGAAACAGCAGAAATTGGTCTTATAACTACATATCGATCCCGGCCGATACCAAGACTCTCGGTCGCCACATCTGGATGATGCGCGAGGGCGGTATGCACCAAGCGTCGCTCGTAAGAATTCATTGGTGGTAAAGATAGCTCTGCCTTGGTAGCTAAGACTTTCTGAGCAGCCGCTCGAGCAAGCTCAGTAATTAAAACCTCACGTTCTCGACGGTAGTTATTAATATCAAAAAAGAAGGGGGAGACGCTATTCTTTTTAGCAATGAGTTGGAGGATGTGATTGATGTCCTCTACAAGGTGGGCAACCCCATCTTTAGAGAGCGGTTCAATGTCATCAATAAATACTGCCCCGTGACGAAACTCTTCGTTTATCTCAACACGAAAAGATCTGAATCCTAGGCCTTCAACTAGTTTTTTTACGAAACTGTCCCATTGCTCCATACTGTTTGTGATACCACGATTATTTCTGTGCCGTCAACTCGCGGTTCACGACCATTTGCTGTCCCACTGAGAATATATTGGAGGCGAGAAGATACAGCCAGACAGCTGAAGGCGACGACCAGAGAAAAACGACGATGATAAGTGGTGTAATAAAAGCCATCTGGCGAGTCCCAGGAGCGGGGTTCTTCTGGGTAGCCATACTAAGGTGGGTCTGCCAGTACTGAAGTAGAGAAGCAATAATGATCAAAACAAGACTCTGGCTCGTCAGGTCAATAAGCCCCAGAAAGGAGTGATTAAATACCCCGGGAGCACTAATAAAGGAGTATAACTCCTTAGCATCAAGGGTTCCGGGAGCTCCATGAAAAATCTGAAAAAGGGGAATAAGGAGGATAATCTGGAAAGCTAACACAAAGATCATAGAGAAGGGGTTCACTTTGTGCTCCTTATAGAGCTTCATCTGAGCCTCTCCCTTCTTAGCTATATCTCCCTTAAACTCCTTCTCTATCTTATCAATTTCCGGTTTTAGCTTCTGAAGAATGGCCTGTTGCCGCATCATCTTTTGGAAGAGTGGGAAGAAAAGTAGGCGGGTGGCAACCGTGAGAATAATGATTGCCACTCCTAAATCACCAAAAGCGACTGTGTTATAGAGAAAAACCAGGGCATTCACGAGTGGCTGATATAGAAATGTATGATAAAGATATCCCATGGAATAATTAAGAAGTAATGAAGGTGATTATTTTATCTATATCCTCAGAAAGACCCTTCTTACCCACCTCTCCCAGAGATCCTTGGGCAATAATGAGGACATCCTTTCCCCTAGCTCCACACTTAGAGACTCGAGAAAGGACCTGCCTCTTGATAGCATGTCTCTCTGTGGCTAACTTAGCGGCAACCTTTCCGATGATGATGGCAAGGCGGGTACTGGCAAGGTGATTTTCGGCAATCTTCACCAGAAAGTACCGGGATCGAAACTTAGAAAAGCCCTTTGTAGGAAACGATTCTACCGGCAAACGCTGGCCCTGTGCCAACATTAAAACTTGCGGGCCTTAATGGTGATCTTCTTTCTGCCCTTTTGCCGTCGGCGCTTTAAAACACTCTTTCCGGTAGCCGTCTTTTGACGGGCTCGGAACCCGTGAGTCTTCTTCCTCTTTCTCTTTTTTGGGTTATAGGTTTGTGACATAGGTTGACCTTGGTTATAATGGCCTCACATAAGTTATGAACAGACCATCAACAGTTTTTTCTATTCTACTCTTTTGACTCACAGAAAACAAGTATTACAATGAAGAGCACTTCAGTAACTTTTTAAACCACTTATGGACCTCGAACAACTTTGGCAGCTTACGTTATCAGAAATGGAGGTTCAGTTATCTCATGCAAACTTTGCAACGTGGCTCAAGAAAAGCCAACTCCTTGATGGTCGAGAGGGAACTTACTCCATAGGTCTCCCTAATACCTTCGCGAAGGCCTGGGTGGAAGAGAAATATCATAAGAATCTTTTGGGAGTGATGAGAAACTTTGATGACTCCGTAAAGAAGTTGGAGTTTACTGTATTAAAAGATGATGGTGCTCAAGATAAAAGAATTTCTGGTTCTCGCCATACTCCTCATAGAGATATTCGCCTACCAGAGCCGGTTCAGGCGGTAAAATTAGATTTTCAGGTTGATCCTGAGACTAATCTCAATCCTCGATATAATATGGCGTCCTTCGTGGTTGGCTCTTCAAATGAATTGGCCTTCGCTGCAGCTGAAGCAATCGTAAAATCTGTTGGTACTAAATATAATCCCTTCTTTATATATGGTGGGGTGGGGGTAGGAAAGACTCATCTTATTCAAGCCATTGGAAATGAAGTCTATGAGCGGTATGGAAAAAAGATCCGCCCTCGATATGTATCCTCTGAAAAGTTTACGAGTGATGTAGTTTGGGCTATTCGAAATAAAAGAATGGAAGATATCAAAAAGAAATACCGAGATGTTGATCTTCTTATTATTGATGATATTCAGTTTATTGGTGGCAAGGAAAAAACCGAGCAGGAGTTCTTCCATACTTTTAATGCGCTCTATGAGGCTAATAAACAAATTATTATTTCCTCTGATCGACCACCACAATCAATCCCAACGCTCGAGGATCGCCTCCGTTCGCGTTTTGAGGGAGGTTTAATCGCTGATATTACCTATCCTGAGTACGAGCTTCGGGTAGCCATTGTGAAAGGAAAGCTCCAGGAGTTAGGGCAGACCCTCTCTCCGGAGGTCATTGATCTTATTGCGAAGAAGGTAAAGAAAAATGTTCGAGAACTTGAGGGTATTTTAAAGAAAATTATCTTCTATCAAGAAAGTAAGAAGGTTGAGGTAGGTGGTAAGATAGTAGAGGAAATTATTGATAACTCAATTAATAACTTTTCTCATAAAGTAAATCCGGAACAAGTTCTTTCCGCTGTTGCCGAATACTTTAATATCAATATTGCCGATTTAGTTGGTCGTCGAAGACAGAAAGAAGTGGTTGAGCCGCGTCAGATTTCTATGTACTTACTTCGGGATATCTTGAATCTTTCGTACCCATGGATTGGGGAAAGGATGGGGAGAGATCACACCACTGCAATTCATGCTTTCGAGAAGATTAACCATGAGGTCAATAAGAATTCGATGTTGAACCAAAAGATACTTATGATTAAGGATTTAATTAATAAGATGCCGTAAAGAGTTTTTCCGATAGTTACCCACAGATAAAGAATTATGAAGAGTTGATGAATACTGAACCTTTTGAAGATATACCCACAATCCACATGACTAATAATCTATAACAATAATGAAATTAATAGTTATTAAAGACAACTTAAAAGAAGCTGTGGGTGCAGCGAGTGGAATGAAAGTGAATGATCAAAACTTGCCGATTCTAAAAAATATTCTTCTCTCTGCCGAAGGGAATAAGATTTTTATGAGATCGACTAACTTAGAGATTGGCATAGAGTTTTTAATTTCTGGAAAGATTATCGAGGAGGGAAGTGTGACTATTCCGGCTGCCGTTTTCTACACCATTGTTAATTCCTTACAGAGCGATCGAATAAATATCGAGACAAAAGGCCTTCAGACGACTATTAAAACCGATAACTACGAAGCCACTATTCAGGGGTTACCTACTGAGGATTTTCCCATTATTCCCGAGGTAAAAGAGTCAGAAGGAATGTTTGAAATAAAGGGAAATCTTCTTAAGGAATCATTCCAACAAGTTGCTATTGCGAGTCAGTTCTCAGACCTTAGGCCAGAGCTTTTTAATCTTCTCCTGGATTTTTCTATCGACGAACTAAAAATTGCCGCGACTGATAGTTTCCGTTTAGCTGAGAAAACACTTCCTACCAACCTTTTTTCCACAACATTCACCGATAGTTTTAAAATTCTTATTCCCATTCCAACAGTTCAAGAACTACTTCCACTTCTCACTGAAGAACCAGTAAAAATTTATAAGGACGAGCATCAAATTCTTTTTTCTGGCAAAAACTGGAAAATAATTTCACGTCTTCATACCGGCAACTTTCCTAATTATGAGCCGATTATTCCAAAAGATTTTAAAACCGAAGTGGTGGTTAATAAACCAGAGCTTCAGGAGGCTTTAAAATTAAGCAGTGTTTTTAGTGGGCAGCTTCAGGAAATTGCACTGAAGGTTTCTGAGGGACAAAAGACTTTAGAAATCTTTTCAGAGAATCAAACTGTTGGTCAAAATGCATATCGTCTTGGCGCAAAAATTAGCCGTCCGGCAAATTTAGAGAATATTTTTAATGCCCGATATATTGCCGATGCCTTAAAGGCAATTAGTACCGAGGAAATATTCTTTGGGTTCAACGAAGAAGGAAAACCAATTCTTGTTCGTTCTCCTCGAGACACCTCGTATTTTTATATTCTAATGCCGGTTCTTAAGGGGTAGTGGTTGTGGCCACTTGCGCCGCTGAGCTTGTCCAAAAAATACTGTTTGTCTGGAAGTTTTTCGTAAACCACTCCTGAATGCCAGTTTCCCAATTCACAAACTGAGAATCATTTGCCGGATTTTCTGGCGCTGGTCCATTTGGATCCCGCTTATTCACATAGTAGAGAATAGTGTGAATCTGGTTGTTGATAATATATTCTCCTTTCAAAATAGGCTTTTCTACAATAGCGGGATCGGGCTGCGTAAATGTTTCTGGAGGAAATTCTTTAAGAGCTTCTTTCATGAAGGCGCTCCATATTGGTACGGCAGCGAGAATACTTGAACCACTTTTCTGCATGGGAGCGTTGTTGTTGTTGCCAGCCCACACACCAGCCACCAAGGATGGCGTGTAACCGACAGTCCAGGCATCGTGATAGTCATTACTCGTTCCTGTCTTCATCGCCACGTCATACCCCGGAAAAACCGTAAGGTTGAGACTGCTATGAAAAAGATCAGCCCGAGCAGCAACATCACTTAAAATATCAGTAGTTAATCGAGCATACTGCGGATTGATAACTTCTTTACTATTATCCTTATAGACCTCGAGTTGATTATTCTTAGAGTCCTTAATTTCTAGAATAAAAGCTTGATCATGTTTTTTACCCTCTTCAGCTAATACAGAGTAGGCACTCACAAGATCGATTAATCGAACCTCTCCGCCACCCAGAACCAAAGACAGTCCATACCGTGCGGGATCGGTTAGTGTGGTAAGTCCCATAGCGTATGTATTACGAAGTACATTTTCCATGCCGGCGAGATAGAGAATCTTTACCGCCGGAATATTTATTGACTGCGCGAGTCCTTGACGAAGAGAAACTGGTCCGCGGAAAAGACTATCATAGTTTTCTGGAGTGTAGGCTCGACTAAGAACTCCCGTGGCGTCGAAATTTGTAGGAACATCAAAGAGAACTGTTTCTGGAGCATAGCCTTGTTCGAAGGCGGTCATATAAACAAATGGTTTCAAGGCAGAGCCTGGCTGGCGAAGACCCTGAACCGCCGCATTGAAGTTTCCATCCTCGCCTTTTTCAAAATAATCATATGAACCAACCATCGCAAGGATCTGTCCCGTTTTGGGATCCTGGGCTAAAAGAGCACCATTTTTACCTTTGTATAGTTTGCGGTTGTTTTCCACGCCAGTCTTCACTGCTTTTTCCGCAATTTCTTGTAGCTTCCAGTTAAGGGTAGTGATTACCTTTAGCCCACCTTTCTGAACCTGCTCCTCTCCGTACTTATCAACTAAGTAGTCCTGAATCATCATCACAAAGTGCGGGGCTTTAATGCCTTGGCTTGGCGTGGAAATTTCTACCTTTTCAGCTAAGGCCTTAGTGAAATCTTCCTTGGTAATTTTCCCCAAAGAGTGCATTTTATTTAAGACAGTTCTCTGGCGGTTGAAGAGCTCTTTCTGGTGACTACCCCATGGAGAGTAGTAGCTTGGTGCCTTGGGTATGGCTGCCAAGAGAGCTGCCTCCGCTAGGGTTATCTCTTTTACGGGTTTATTAAAGTAGACCCGACTGGCTGACTCAACGCCATACGCCGTCGGACCGTACGGAATCTCGTTTAGGTAAAGTTCAAGAATCTTATCTTTCGAATAAAACTTGTCGAGACGAATAGCTAAAAGAAGCTCCTTAATCTTTCGAGAGATCTTTTTATCGGGAGTAAGGAAAGCATTTTTTACCAGCTGCTGAGTAATACCGGATCCTCCTTGGACATAGCTGCCGCTTCGGAGGTTTGCGAAAACAGCCCGAACCATAGCTTGCCAGTCAAAGCCCGGCTGGGTGTAAAAGTTTTCATCCTCAATAGAGATTGTGGCATCTTTAAGGTGTTGAGGAATTTCCACTAAAGGAACAACGGTTCTTTTTTGGCCAGCGCTGATTTCGTAGAGCAGTGTTTTCTCTTCTCGATCAAAAATCTTTGTTGACTGAGGAACCTGCCGATTCTCAATCTGACTGAGGCTTGGAATATCTTTTGCTAGATAAAGCACGAAAATAAGAACGAGAGCCACCCCCAAAAGTAACAGACTAGCTGCCCAGGTAATCGTTTTTTTTGTGAGCCATGGATACTTATTTTTTTCTTTATGCATAGTATTGCTTCTATTATACCAATTTATCTCTATAAAACAGCGAAACGCCGATTTATGGTCGGCGCTTCAGAATACAAGATAAATATTAGTTTTTAAATTTCCTCCGCTTCCGCTTCAAGAAGATCATCTTCAGCAAGAGGAGTATCTTTGATTTCATCCCATTCCTCACCATCCTCCTCCTTGCTGGGCTTTTCTGCTCCGCCGCCAACCATATCGTGATGGCCGAGTCCTAAACCGAGAGACTCATCTCCCATTTCATTCATTTCATCTTCTGCCATTTCTCCGGAAGAAGGGAGATTCTCAGAGTGTCGCATATATTCGTAGTACACTAAACGACCTTTCTAAAAATTATTTTTTAATTTCAAACTTCTTTGGCAGTATACGAAACAAGAGTCGAGTGTCAAGCTGTGTATAATTGATTTTTTATTTCGAGACCGCACGAGAGTGCAATTGCGAGTGCGTCCCACGCATCATCAATGAGTTTCAAGTCTTTTTTCTGAAGAATTAAGGCCACCATTTTCTCAACCGCTTTTTTATCAGCCAGCCCATAGCCGGTAACCCGGCTTTTGATTTCATTAGGAGTAAATTCTTTTATAGAAAGTCCAGCGTCGGCTAAGGTAAGGAGTATGACGCCGCGAGTTTGCCCCACCGCGATGCCGGTTGTTTGGTTTTTTACAAAATATAACTTTTCGATAGCGCAGATATCCGGTTTATATTTTTCGAGAATTATCTTTAAATCATCTCGAGCTTCACGAATTGCACCGATATCATCCTTACTTTTTATTTTTAGAAGTCCGGCAGCAATAAACGTAAATTTCTGTCCGGTTTTTTCAATCAGGCCATAACCGATGCGTCGTGATCCTGGATCAATGCCTAAGATAATCATTCGTTCGGAGGAGTATTAGTAAAAATATCCTGAACGTCATCGTGTTCATCCAAAGCCTCTATGAGGCGTTCTAACTTATTCTGATCATCCTCATTTAACGCCCGAGGAAATTTTGCTTTCCAGGTTCGTTCGCCATTTTCTTCAGTCATCTGATCAAAAGCCCAGCGGACACTGCCGGATTCCGCCCATTTTCCTTCGTGGTCATGCAAGATCTTTTTTACTTCGGCAACGGTGCGATTTCTATTGTCCGTAATAGCTTCGATAAACAATGCTGAACCACCAGGACCGTATGATTCAAAAATCAACTCCTCAATATTTAAATTTTTATCAGAACCCTTTTTAATCGCCCGCTCGATATTATCGTTTGGCATCTGGAACTCCCGGGCTTTATCGATAGCCGACCGGAGTCGGGGATTGAACTGCGGATTTGGTTCATCTTTTGCAGCCGCGCTAATCGCCACACCAAGCTTAGAAAAAAGCTGCCCCCGTTTTTTATCAGTGACGCCTTTCTGACGTTTTATCTGAGACCATTTAGAGTGTCCGGACATGGTTTAACTATACATCTTATAGTACAGCCTGCCTTATAAAACCGGTCAAGCGGCCCCTAAAAAGTGAAGAAGCCCTGCAAGTATTGCTACTTGCAGGGCTGTGAAGATCGGATACCCGACTCTAGTATGGCCGCCAGTTGGCGTTGCCACTACCATTGATCCGGATACTGATTCTACTACCGCGTCGCCCACCACTCCGAGCTCTGATGGAGCCGCCATCCCAGCGTCCTCGCAGTCCCCAGCTATCGAACCACCACCCGCGACCTAGGTCGCCGCAGGAGGTGTCTCTTTGCTTTGGAGTCATTGAGAGTTGGTCGGGAGTTACCTCCCAGGCTTGCTTGTCGGTGAGATGGAATGGGCCACAATAGGTTCTTGTGACCGTTCCGATCAGGCGGCCCCTTTGGTAGCCCGTGATGCGAACGACGAGGTCGTCCGCAAAGATGAACTTCGTAATCAAGGCCCGTTCTTTCGGGGAGATTTGGCTTGTCTC
>Ga0207952_1000710_pt1 | contig 21039 bp, 21 predicted proteins | sample SubbioR12Aug_8Ca_FD_184831 | JGI IMG/M metagenome (GOLD analysis project Ga0207952, IMG submission 184831) | Serpentinite rock and fluid subsurface biosphere microbial communities from McLaughlin Reserve, California, USA - CR12Aug_8Ca (SPAdes) | ecosystem: Environmental > Terrestrial > Deep...
AGCTAGAAGAAGGGATATCTGTTCTCGCTCTTCAACTCTTAAGCGTTTGTGTTCCATGCTTTAGCACTCCATGTAAAGCTAAATAATTTACATGGTGCGAACGAAAGTTGACAGTAGCCTGTCTCTATGGATTAATAGTCTGTGCTGTCTTCATCTTCCCAATCAAAGGAGAGGTCTTGCGGCATGTCGATGAGATTCGTCTCAATCGAAATTCCCGAACGATCCACTTCTACTTTTGGAAAGGGCATTTTCCCGTCTAAGAATTTTGAGGCGCTTTCCCACTCTTTAAGATCAAAGCTGATGTAGGTCTTCTTGCCCACACATCGGAGATAAAAGGTTTCCTCAATCTTGATGATGAGATTGGGGGCCCAAGAAATAGAGAAAAGTTTGAAGTTGCCAAGAAATTTAATTGGGAGCTCGGTGCCCGCTTCACAAATGACAGCGAGATCAGGAGCTTCTCCTTGTGCAAAGGTACTCACCTGTTCGATGTTCATGCTCGTAAAAGGAACGACATGATGGACCGGAGGTAATTCTACTGCCGCATAGGCAGAGTAAAGTAGTGTCATTGCAATGAGAAATGTTTTCATAAGTTTCTCCTTTATAGAAATGAGACGAAGACTGTATGCTCGTGGTACTTTGGTTGTCAAATGGAATTTTCATCAAAAAAATCACTCGGTTTCTTCGAACTGGTGATGATCAACGTAATCGCTGTCGATAGCATCCGGACTCTTTCGTTTTCGGCTGTCTATGGACTCAGCCTGGTCTTTTTCTATGCGCTGGCCGCTCTTTTATTCTTTTTTCCGACAGCATTTGTTTCGGCAGAATTAGGAACCGGTTGGCCGAATCGAGGGGGCATTTATGTTTGGGTGCGCGAGGCGTTTGGCAAGAAGTGGAGTTTTATCGCAATTTGGCTCAATTGGCTCTACAATGTGATTTGGTTCCCGACCATTATGGCACTGATTGCAGGAGTCATTGCCTACCTTTTTGATCCGGCGTTAGCAGAAAATAAGTACTATATGTGCGGGGCGACTTTGATCCTTTTTTGGGGTGCAACCGGAATCAATTGCTTGGGGATGAAGGCGTCGAGCTGGCTGAGTACGACAGGGGCTATTTTGGGGACTCTATTGCCGATGTTATTCATCGGATTGCTTGGCATGGTCTGGTTTTTTCAGGGCAAGCCCATGCAAATCCAATTTTCTTGGAAAGAATTTTTCCCTTCTGGATTGGAAACAGGAAACTTGGCCTTCTTGACCAACGTGTTGTTTGGCCTCTTAGGTTTGGAAATGGCCGCCACTCACGCAGCTGAGATGAAAAACCCGTTACGAGACTATCCCAGATCGCTCTTTGTCTCCGCAGGGATTATTTTGGTGACAATTGTATTCGGCTCGTTAGCCATTGCTGCGGTGGTTCCAAAAGAGCAATTGAGCCTTGCCACAGGGATTATGCAAGCGTTTCAAATTTTCTGTGACACATTTGGAATGTCTTATCTTTTACCTTTGATTGCAGTAGCGATCATTCTAGGAGGCCTGAGTTGTGTGGGGGCTTGGATCATTGGCCCGACGAAGGGCCTTTTGGTGGCATGCGAAGATAAAAGCCTTCCTCCATTTTTTGCAAAGACCAATGCTCAAGGGGTTCCGGCGCGTATTTTGGTTATGCAGGGATGCTTGACGACACTCCTTTCCCTCTTGTTTATTTTTCTTCCTACGGTCAATAGCTCTTATTGGATTCTATCGGTGATTACGGCCCAACTGGCGCTCGTTGTATATGGACTGCTTTTCGCAGCTGCTTTGCGCCTGCACTACAAAAAAGCACACGTGAAACGATCTTTCAAGATGCCAGGAAAAACATGGGGAGCGTGGACGATTTGCTCTTTAGGCATTATGACCTGCTTAGCCGTGATTGGCTTTGGCTTTTTGCCACCTGCTCAAGTGCCTTACTCCAGCCCCCTCATTTACGAACTCATTCTCGTTTTTGCCATCGCACTTTCTATCTGCATCCCCATCTTCTGGATTGAGCGCAGACGAAAATAGTTACTACTTGCGGCCGCGGACAAAAACAAAAATACCTCCTACAACGCAAACAATGCCGAGGATTTGTAGGACGTTCGCGAGGTTTGTATAATAGGTAATTTCTCCTTTACCCTCGTCGATTTTTCTTTGGATGGGGCTTGTGACAACAGATCCCACACGGTCTCCCCCGGGGGCCATATTAAATAATCCTTTGCCCGCGTTTAGACCTTTTTGCGCGCTCACAACCTGCAATGTGCCGGCAGCAACTTGTTGCTTGATGTAATGGGCGAACCCAAATAGCACAAGCCCGAGAACGATTAAGATGACTCCAAATGATTTTTTCTTTTTCATACATACCTTTTGTGTTTATATACCGCTCGTGATTCAAGAGTTGCTTTCGGCTTTGCCGAAACTTCGAACCCGCTTCCATCGCCCAACATATTCAAGCTGGGCTGCTTCAGCGAAGGCTGCGCCTGGTTCGAGGTTTGGGAGCCTCTTTGCCGGTTCCCAATTCTTGAATTACTCCCGGTATAGGTTCTTCTTTCTCTTTGGCAAAAGGTGGGAATAAAGTAAAGTTTTTGAAGAAAAGTAAAAATTATTCTTGCATGAATATCTTTTTTTTTACATCAGAGAAGGATAGAAGGGAAAATGCAACAGGTGCAAATTCCCTCCAATTTTCAAAAGGACAAAGAATATGGCAAAAAAAAGAGCGAAAAGAAGAACTGTAAAAAGAAAAACAAAAAGAAAATCAAGTGGACGTCGAGGATCAGGTCTTACAAAAATGACCTGCTGCGTTTCCCCTGCATTAGAAGCTATCGTAGGAACAAAAAAGGCGACACGCCCTCAGATTGTCAAAAAATTATGGGCTTATATTAAATCTCATAAGTGCCAGGACAGCAAACGCAGACGAATGATTAACCCTGATCACAAACTGGCTGCAGTTTTGGGAAGCCGCCCCATCGATATGATGAAAATGGCAGGCTGCCTCAGCAAGCACATCCGTAAGTAAAATTTTTTGATACATTGTCTTGGGAGAAGGGGATTTTCTCTTCTCCCCTTGAACCTATTTCGCTAAAACAAGATTTATATCGACTGAAAAATTTAAAAGTGGTTGGAAAGATGTCTACCTGGTATCATCCCAGCCATGACTCGTTCAACGCGTACCAGATTTAGATGGTTTGTTGCAGGGCTCATCTTTTTCATTACGCTGGTCAATTTCATAGACCGTTCTGCGATTTCATTCGTCATCGATCCCCTCAAACAAGAATTTCACATAACAGATACTGAGTTTGGTGTGATTCTTTCTGCCTTTGGGTTGGGGTATATCCTACTCACTTTTTTTGGAGGTTGGCTTGTCGATGTGTGTGGAGCACGTATTGTGTGGCCGCTCGCAGCGGTGGGTTGGTCTGTTTGCGTTGGGTGTTTAGGTTTAGCAAGTGGCTTCTGGAGCTTTGTAGCGATTCGTTTCCTTTTGGGAGTCGCAGAGGGTCCCCATTTCCCTGCAATGTCCAGTTCGATCAGCAATTGGCTTTCGCCTTCAGAGAGGGCTCGGGCTCTTTCTTTAGGACTCGTTGCCATTCCCCTTTCTTCTGTTGTTGGCTCTCCGATTACTTCCTACCTTGTCGCCGATTTTGGCTGGCGTGTCATGTTTTTTATCATTAGCCTTGCCGGGATTCTCTGGGCGGGCGTTTGGTATTGGCTCTACCGCGATCGTCCCCATGAGTCAAAATATGTCAATGAGGCAGAGCTGCGCTATATTTCTGCCCCTTCGAAAACAGACAAAGAGCGGCGCAAAGTTCCTATCGATTGGCAATTCATTCTAAGACACCCCGCACTCATTGCCAACAATGTTGCTTACTTCGCCTTTGGCTATATGCTCTTTTTTGCCACTTTATGGCTCCCTGGCTATTTCTTGCGGGAGCATGGACTCAATTTAAAAAGCGTGGGATGGTATTTGACAATTCCCTGGCTTGTCGGGGCTGTTTTCTTAAAGGCAGGGGGGATACTCTCCGATTACCTTTATAAGAAGACCCGCAGCAGCCGCCTTTCTCGCTCTCACCTAATCTGGAGCAGTCAGCTTTGCGCTGCCATTTGCTTCCTCCTTTTAGGTTTTACCCATTCTCTCGGCCTCTCTATTTTCCTTTTGAGTTTAGGGTTGGGCTTTGGTCTGATGCCGCAGCCGGCATTCTTTAGTATCAATATCGACGTAGCAAAGGAGCGGGCCGGTTCCGCACAGGGAGTCACCTCGGGGTGCCTTTCAGTGGCGGGGGTGATTGCCCCTTTATTAACCGGTTGGTTAATCGATCTTACAGGCGCCTACCAGGGGGCCTTTTTCCTTTTAGCGGGTCTCACCGGACTCGCCGTGATTACGGTCATCCTCTTTCACCATCCCGATCGCCATTGGTCTTTGGCGACAAGTTCTGTACATAAATAGCCTCTCCGCTCTATAAAAAACTTTAATTAAGAGGTTTTTTATGCAGAAAGTGCCGGTTATTTTAGGCTGCGAAGAGGTGATGCTATCCAAGCAATATCAGGTGATCAATCCCGCGACTGAAGAGGCCATTGCCTCAGTGAGCGATGCAGGGTATGCCGAGACAATGCAGGCGCTGGATTTAGCTCAAGAAGGCTTTAAGACGTGGCGTCAGATGACGCCAGCAAAACGGGCCGATATTCTCCTTTCTGCCTACCACAAGATGCAAAAGGAGGCGGATCGGATGGCCCAGACGATTACTTCCGAAAATGGGAAGCCCCTGGAAGAGGCTAAACAGGAGGCCCTTTTTTCCATGGAATACTTGCGTTGGTTTGCCGAAGAGGGAAGACGAGGCTATGGTTCGACGATTCCGTCGCCGATGCCAGGGCGTAAATTTTTTACCACTCTTGAGCCTGTCGGCGTGGTGGGGGCCATTGTCCCATGGAATTTTCCGGCCAATATGATCACGCGCAAATGTTCCCCTGCTCTGGCGGCGGGATGTGCGGTGGTGTTGAAACCGGCGGCTGAGACGCCGCTGACGGCCATGCTGATGGCGAAAATTCTCGTAGAAGCAGGTCTTCCAAAAGGGGTTTTGTCCGTTCTTCCGTCCAGCCGTGCCTCCGAAATTTCCAAGGCGTTTTTTGAGCATCCAGCAACGCGGATGATTTCATTTACAGGGAGCAGTGCGGTGGGGAAAATGTTAACGGCTCAGGCAGCACAGCGTATGCTCCGTGTCGAGATGGAATTGGGGGGCAATGCGCCGCTCATTGTGTTTGAAGATGCCAACCTGGAGCAGGCGGCGCAGCATGCGATTGCACTCAAATTGTTGCGTGTGGGAGGAGAGTCGTGCATTTGCGCCAATCGAATTTTTGTTCACGAGAAGATTTATGACAAATTTCGAGAACTTGTGTGGGCGCGCATGCAAAAACTTAAAGTGGGGAATGGTGTGGAGCCAGGGATGAATATTGGGCCGCTCATCAACGCAAAAGCAAAAGAGAAAATCGAAGGGCTCATTGAAGATGCGAAAAAACACGGAGCGAAAGTAACGAAAATTCCCACGTCGCATAAGAGGGGCTTCTTTACGGCGCTTTCCTTAGTGGAAGACATCACTGAGAAAATGAGGTTGCCGCGCGAAGAGATTTTTGGGCCGATTGTGCCGCTCTACCGTTTTTCTTCGGAAGAGGAGGTAATCCAAAAAGCGAACAACGTTCCGTATGGTTTGGCTGCCTATTTCTTTACCAAAGATTTGTCGCGCGTGTATCGGGTAGGTGAAGCGCTCGAAGCAGGATTTGTTGGCATTAACGATACGCGGGGCTATGTCCACGAAATTCCGATGGGCGGCTACAAAGAAAGTGGTGTAGGGCATGAGGGAGGGAAAGAGGGTTTGCGCAGCTACATGGAAATCAAAAGCTGGAACATCAACGCTGAGAAATAGAAAAAGAAAAATAGACGTCGGGCATGCTACGCGCCACGAAACGGACGCTGCGTCTCCGCGGCCCAGCAGGCCTGCGCTTCAGACGTGATGGTATTATTTTTTGATCAGGTGGCGCAGGACGTAGGGCATGATGCCGCCATGGAGATAGTAGTCGACCTCAATGGGAGTGTCGATGGCCGAGGTGAGACGCACCTTTTTGCCGGTGGAACTTTCGAGAATGAGTTCCTGACGGGGGGTGAGTTTTTCGGGGGTCTTGAGTGTAAATGTTTCGGTGCCGTCGATTCCAAGGGCTTCCCATCCTTCGGGTAGAAGGAGGGGGAGAACGCCCATGCCGAGGAGATTGCTTCGGTGGATGCGCTCAAAACTTTTGGCGACAACGACGCGGATGCCGAGCAGCGCAGTCCCTTTGGCGGCCCAGTCGCGCGAACTTCCCATGCCGTAGTCTTTTCCGGCAAAGAGAATGAGTGGGGTGTTTTTTTTGGCGTACTCGGTGCAAGCGTCGTAAATGGGGACAATTTTTCCTTCGGGGAAGAGTTTGGTGTAGCCCCCTTCTTTTTCATCGGCCAATTTGTTGAGGATCCGGACGTTGGCAAAGGTGCCGCGCATCATCACTTCGTGATTGCCTCTGCGAGAGCCATAACTGTTGAAGTCGGTTTCAGGAATCTTGTGGTCGAGAAGATATTTTCCAGCGGGTGTATTTGCTTTGAAGGCGCCTGCGGGAGAGATGTGGTCGGTGGTGACCGAATCGCCGAGGAGGGCGAGGACGCGCATTCCTTCGAGGCGAGGACGGGGAGGTAGATCAGGAGAAAAGTTTTCGAAATAGGGCGGGTTGCGAATGTAGGTACTTTGGGGGTCCCAGTGGAATTGAGCACTTTTTTTTGCCGGAATTTTGGGCCAGAGGGGATTGTCGGTGAGCATGCTGGCGTAGCGGGTTTTAAAGTTTTTTGTGTCGACTCCTTTGGCGATGGCGGCGGAGATTTCTTGGGTGGTGGGCCAGATGTCTTTGAGAAAAACGGGTTTGCCGTGGATGTCATGGCCGAGAGGTTCTTTTTCGAGGTCAATGTCGACTCTCCCAGCGATTGCAAAGGCGACGACGAGGGGGGGCGACATAAGAAAATTGGCTTTGACGGCGCCGTGGATGCGGGCTTCAAAGTTCCGGTTGCCGCTGAGAACGCTGGCGGAGATGATGTCATGTTCCTTAATGACCTCTTCGATTTTGGCATCGAGAGGGCCGCTGTTGCCGATGCAGGTGGTGCAGCCGTAGGCGACGAGTTGAAAGCCGAGTTCATTGAGAGGCTTATCGAGGCCTGTTTTTGCGAGATAGTCGGTGACGACGCGGGAGCCGGGGGCTAGGCTTGTCTTGACGAGGGGATTGACTTTGAGCCCTTTTTCGACGGCCTTTTTAGCCAGGAGGCCGGCGCCAATCATGACGCTGGGATTCGAGGTGTTGGTGCAGCTGGTGATGGCGGCGATGACGATGGATCCGTCTTGGAGTTTGCCTTGATGTTTGATCCCTTCGGTGTAGCCAGGTGAGCCGGAGGGAGAAGTAAAGGGGCGGTTGGCGACCATCTCTTCTTCGCTCCAGCCCGTTTTGCTGCTGAGCCCATTTTCCTTGCCGCCGGCATCGGGGGCAGCCTCGGCGATATGGATCTCATTTGCATGGAAATAGGCTACCTTGCTGGGCCCCTTTTTCTCGTAGCCACCCAATTTGAGGGGGGCTTGCAGGAGAGTGTTAAATTTTTTCTTTAATTCAGGGAGAAGGATCCGGTCCTGTGGCCTCTTGGGGCCAGCGACACAGGGACGGACATCCCCGAGGTTTAAGTCGAGTGTCTTGGTATAGTCGATTTGCCCTTGTTTGGGGATGCCAAAGAGGTTTTGGGCGATGAGATAGTCTTTGATCAAGGAAACGTGCTTTGGATCGCGTCCTGTGAGGAGGAGATAGTCAAGGGTCTTGTCATCGACCGGGAAAAAGCCTATGGTGGCCCCATATTCGGGGGCCATATTGCCGATGGTGGCCCGGTCAGCGACGGTGAGTGAGGCGGCCCCTTCCCCGAAAAATTCAACAAATTTATTGACAACTCCTTCGTTCCGGAGGATTTCGGTGACGCGAAGGGTTAGGTCGGTGGCGGTGACCCCTTCGGAGAGGTGGCCGTGGAGGTGGAAGCCGATCACTTCGGGGGTTTGGATGGAGACTGGCTGGCCGAGCATCGCCGCCTCCGCTTCAATGCCGCCGACACCCCAGCCGACGACACCAAGGCCGTTGATCATGGTGGTGTGGGAGTCGGTGCCGACGAGGGTGTCGAAGAGGAGTGTGCCGTCCACTTCCGAGACGACGGTGGCGATATTTTCGAGGTTGACCTGGTGGACGATGCCAATCCCGGGAGGCACCACTTTAAACGTTTTAAAGGCTTCCTGGCCCCATTTGAGAAATTCATAGCGCTCTTGGTTGCGTTGAAACTCTACTTCGAGATTGTACATGAGGGCGTCGTTTGTGCCGGCTCTGTCCACTTGGACTGAATGGTCAATGACGAGATCGACGGGAACTTGCGGTTCAATGAGCTGAGGAGGGAGTTTTCGTTTAGCGACAGCGTCGCGCATGGCGGCTAGATCGACGAGAAGAGGCACGCCGGTAAAATCTTGCAGGATCACACGAGACACTATGAAGGGAACGTCGCCTGTGTCGGTTTTTTTTGCGTTCCAATTGGCGAGGCGTTTCACATCTTCTTCGCGTACCCGTTTGCCGTCACAGTTGCGCAGAAGCGACTCGAGCATGATGCGGATAGAGACGGGGAGGCGCGAGATGGGGCCAATTTTTGCCTCTTCCAAAGCAGGAAGAGAATAGTAGGTAAAAGGGCCGAGTTTCTTCTTCATAAGGATCCATTTTACTCTCTTCTTTGATTGACTCAAGAACTTTTTTTGATAGAGTATATCTATGAAAAAAATAGTTCTTGCCGCCTGTGTGGCGAGAGTTGCTTTTGCCGATATCACGTGGGGCGCAGACGCCAATGGCAATGAGAGGGCTGTCGGTTCCAATCTCAATGCGCTCAATAACGGAGGTCTTGCATCGGCCGATTTGCAGAGCGTGATCAATTCATTGACGGGACAAAGCAGCACTGTCGTTAATCCTGCACTTGACCAGCTGCACCCCGCGGCGATGAGCGCGTTTGCTGAGCTGCAGACCGAATTAGGGGGACAGCTTCTGAATTTATTTCACCGCACACCACAGTTGACGTGTGGTTGTTCGAAAGAGGCAAGAATTTGGATCGAGCCTTTTGGCAATTGGCTCGACGAGAGGCCTCAGGGCGAGCAGCTCGGGTTTCAGGCGACGACGGCGGGCATTGCATTTGGAGGAGACTATCAGTTTTATAGCGTGTGGACGATTGGATTTGGAGGCGCCTGGAATACAACAGATCTTACGTGGAAATTGGATCGCGGCCATTCGTATATCAATGGACTTTACGGCTCTTTTTACACCGATCTTTTGCTAGGAAGTTTTTACTTTGGCTCGGCTCTCTATGCGGGGGGGGATTGGTATAAGACGGCCCGTCACATGCAATTTACGTCGGTGGATCGGACGGCCCACTCCAACTCAGGCGGTTTTGATTTTGGCGCGCAAGTGGCTAGCGCCTACTATTTTGGGATTCCTATTTGCCTTTTTTATCCGTATGCTACGGTGGACTATCTTCTGTTGAATAATTGTGCGTTTTCAGAAAGTGGGGCGAATTCTTTGGATCTTGAGATCAGTTCCTATCGAAGTTCAACTTTGCGAAGCGAGGCGGGGATTGGCGTGCAGGTGATCGATAAAAATTATAACGAGACTGTCTGTATTACGCCTTCCTTTGCCATTGGCTGGGTGATGGAGTTACCGCTGCACCGCTCCTCGTATACGGCGACGTTTGCGGGACAAACGATCCCTTTTACGGTGGAAGGGTGGAAAGAAACATGGCAGCTTTTTAACCTCCGTTTTGGGTTGGGATTGACTTTGTGGTGTTTCAATCTCGATTCCCAGTATCAGTTCGAGGTTTCGGGGGATAAAGATCGGGCCTATTTTGCACAGCGAGCAAATTTTCGTGTGTCGTATAACTTTTGACATTCATCTCTCCGCCTGCTAGCCTTTTAAACGGTTTACTAAGGAGATTGTTGTGCGAAAGTTTGCTGTTGCTTTGCTCTGTTTAACATCTGTTCTATATGCGGGCATGGTTGAGGTTCAAAATCCAGCCTCTCGTCACCCCATTCGAGTCTATGCCGACATCGTAGGTGATTTGATGCATATGGGGCATGTGGAGTTTTTTAAGCAGGCCAAAGCGCAAGGCGATATTCTGGTCATTGGTGTGCTCTCGGATGAGACGGTGGCTTCCTATAAGCGAGTTCCGATCATGACAATGGAGGAGAGAGCTGCCGTCATTGGTTCGTGCAAGTATGTCGACGAAGTCATTTTAGATCCCCCTTTACGCCTGACAGAAGAATGGATTCGTGCGCACAATATTGACCTGGTGGTACACGGGGATGATTTCAATCGTGAGACACTGGAAGATCAATATGGGACAGCGCTCCGCTTAGGAATTTTTCGCGCAGTTCCCTACACAAGAGGCATTTCCACGACCGATCTCATTGCACGGATTGTGGCAAGACAAGACGAACTGCTAGAGAGGGTGCTCGTACCTACGCCAGAAGGTGAACGTGCGTCCAATGAAGGCGCCGTTCAAAATCCCTGAGACGATGAGGTCGACCAGGAGAGCTGTGTGGGAAATATCTCCGTGCGTTTTGTAGTAAAGAGCAAATCCGTAACGGATGAAAAAAAATAGCATCGCCAGGGCAAGGGTGGACCACGTTCCGGGTAGGATGATGATTTTTCGCTGTCGATCTACGTAGATTTTCCATTTGTGCACCGTAACCCAGCCGAGTCCGATACCGGCAATCAGTGCGAGAATCCAGTAGAAGAGAGAGACCCACGTGTCGGGCCACCATTCGTAGAATTCAAAGAGAAACCAGAAGAGCAGAACAGCAGGAAGAACGAAAATCTTTTTGAGAGACACGGTGCGGCGCCGCGCAGCATTGCAGCCGATTACGAGTAAATAGAGGAAAATGAGGTAGACCCACCAAGGCGTCTCCTCGAGAATTTCAAGTAAAGTTTCCATCCTAGGAAAATGATAAATAGCTGAGCTGTTATATTGCAAGTTCATGATACATCCTGCATGGGTTGAAGTAGATTTACGTCAGTTTCAGCAGAATCTTCACGCGATTCGAAAGCGGAGCCTGGCGACTCGCTTGTGCGTCATGGTGAAGGCAAATGCCTACGGACACGGGTTGACCCAGATGGGCCTTACAGCGCAAGAAGCGGGCGTCGATTGCTTGGGTGTCTCTTGCTTGCAAGAAGGGATTTCGCTTCGCGAGGCGGGTGTTGCTTTGCCTATTTTAGTCTTTGGGGCGCTCCACGCTGATCAGGTGGAGGGTCTTTTGAAGTGGGATCTGGAAATCTCGATCAGCTCAAAATTTAAGGCGGAGCTCATTGCCGCGGCGTGCCATCGCTTGGAGAAAACGTGCCGTGTGCATCTTGAGGTGGATACAGGGATGCAAAGGACGGGGGTGCGCCCCGAAACGGCGCTGGAGTTGATTGCGTGGTTGCGAGGGGAACCCCTTTTGCAAGTGGCCGGAATATACTCTCATTTTGCCACGGCCGATAAACCCGGGGATTTATTTGCGCAGGAGCAAATAATGCGGTTTTCCCGCTTGCCCCCAGTGGGAATTCGCCATATGGCTAATTCGGGGGGACTTTTGCATTATCCTGAGTCCCACTTTGATATGGTGCGTCCCGGCCTTCTTTGCTACGGCTATTTCCCTGATGGAAGCGTAGACCCTACGGGGGAGATTGCTCCTTGTCTTTCTCTGAAGGCAAAAGTTTCCTACTTTAAAGTGGTGGGAGCTGGCGAGGGGATCAGTTATGGTCACCGATACCGGACATCTTGCCAAACACGCATTGTTACGGTTCCAATTGGTTATGGCGATGGATATCGCCGTTCTCTTTCGCCTGGCTCGGTTTTCATTCACGGGAAAAAATATCCCATTGCGGGGACCATTTGCATGGACCAGTTGATGGTCGATGTGGGGAATGGAGAAGTTTATGTAGGAGATGAAGTGACCTTGATCGGAGGCAAAATTCGTTTGACCGATTTAGCTGAGGCAGCACAGACGATTCCCTACGAGCTTCTGACAGCCCTGGGGCCACGCCTGCCTAGAGTTTATGCTACGCACTACGCACGTATTTAATATACCGAAACAACCTGAAGAGTCGGTTTTTGGCGGCGTCGGCATTTCCTCAAAATTCCTGTTCTCACTCGAGCCTTGCCTCTTGGCAATGATCTCTCGCTCCGAACAGAAATTTTGAGGTGCCTCCTTGCCAAATTCCTGATTCTTCAGGTTGTTTCGGTATAACTTCAGCGAAATGCACCCAAAATTCAGGTTAATAGACGTAGGGGACAATCTTATACGGCACGCGGGCGCAATATTGTTCCCAAGAAGAGCCATATTTGTCTGCACACCGTTTGTCGTGGCGAAAGGCTCTGTCGACAAGGAGGATGGTGAGAAAGACGACGTAAAAGTAGGGGTAAAAATTTGAAAAGAGGGCGGGGAGGCTCCAGAAAAACGCCGCGCTAATTTCGGGAATATAGTGGAAGTGTCGCGAGAGACCCCACCAGCCGGAGGCGAGGAGGAGTGTTTGCTTGGATTCTCCATTTTGGGTGGTGTAAGGCGCTTCAATGAGGGAAGGAGGGCGTCTCCAGACAAGGCAAGAACCGTTGGTGGCACGCACTTGCTGTCTCTGTCGATCGGCAAGATAATTGATCAAAATGCTTGCACACCCTGCCATGAAAATTGCGGGCGCCAAGATAGGACCGAGATGAATCGGATGATGGACGAGATAGAGGGCTGGAGAAGTATATATACAGGGAACCCATACGAGACAGCCCCAGCAGATCATGAAGCCGGCGCGGTCGTGCATGATGTCGAGAGAGCGGAAATAGCCTGTTTCCCAAAAGAAAAATTTGGCAACATAGATGAGTTGGAGAAGAACTGAGACTACCATCGCATCGCTGAGACCATAGAGCTTTTGCTGCGCGGCTGCATAGGAGAGGATGAGGAGGGGCCATCCCATCATCCCAAATCGGCAATTCGTGAACTGTTTTACGTCCCACCCAAAGATGCGGGGATAGAGTTCTGTTCCCCAGTAGTAGTCAAATAGGGGATTGCCCGAGATGCCGTGGTCGCTTGAGGAAGGGGCAAAGATCCCTTTCAGATAGAGAAAGCCGCAAAAAAGAAGGCTGAAGAGATTGAGCGCGCCGAGCAGGGAACCTAAGTTATCGTAGAGAAGCGAAGGGGAAAACCAATGAAAGAGGTGGGCGCCTGCAAAATAGGTTGTCAGAGTGATCAAAAAACAGGGGACGCCGTTGGCCTTGTAAACAGGAATGTTCCCTTTTGGTGTGACGGGTCCGAGAAAAGGTTTGCCCGGGATGATACGCATGAGAATGAGTTGGAAGGAGGCGTAAATTGCAAGAATTTTCCAGGCAAGGGGCGAGCCAAAAAAGAGAGGTTTCCAGATGGAGAGAACTGTGTTGAGGAGACCCTGATTCCATACGAGATGCCAAAAGGCCATAAAAGACCCGTCGAGAGCGGTGGCAACATACCAGAAAACAAAGACTGCGGGAGGACAAAGGGTGAGGAGAAGAGTCGGAACTAGAAAGTGGTGAATCCACGGGGATGTACGAAGCACTTTCTCACTCATGCATAACTCCTGTTTTGAAAAAATATATACGTTTTTTCTGTTTCTTGGCAATGTATGAGAAGCTTCAGGAGTGTTCTATGCCTTCAAAATTGCATCCAATCCTCGCTATCGTTGCAGGAATTTTAGTCTTAATCTACCCCAAGATTTTGAACTACGTTGTGGCCATTTATCTGATCCTCTTTGGAATCCTTACTTTGATGAATCATTGAAAAAATAGATCGTTCCTCTTAACATGGCTTGCTTAAACTTTTTTTGGCAGGTCGTGCATGCGCTATTTAGTTTTGTTTCTTCTTTCGGTTGTATATCTCAATGCTTCGTTGTTTGATTATTTTGCAGGATTTTCTCTCTCTGATAAAGCAAAGAGAGCGCAAAACGTAATGGCGGGATTTGATCCGCTTGTTGAAAAAGCGTTGAAAGATTATGGCGTGCCCGGGTTAAGCATAGGTGTTGTGGTCGATGGTCATCTCGTGTATGCGAAGGGATTTGGCATGCGAGATCTGGAGAAAAAGCTTCCCATGACTGCGGATACGGTTTGTCCCATTGGTTCCTTTACGAAAGGATTTACTGCATTTGCCATGGGAACTCTAGTCGATGCCTCTCTCCTCAGCTGGGATGAGAAGGTGATTGATCTTCTGCCTGAATTTCGCCTCAATGATCTCTATGCCACGCAGAAGTTAACCGTGCGCGATCTTTTGACCCACCGTTCGGGAATGCCGCGCCACGATTTCATGTGGTATAATTCCAAAATGTCGCGCGCAGAAGTATTACGCCGTCTTCAGTATTTAGAACCATCGTGTGAGCCGAGAGCCCGTTATCAATACAACAATCTCATGTATTTAGTTGTTGGATATGTCATGGAGCAGTTGACTCACAAGAGTTGGGAAACGATTGTAAAGGAGAAAATCCTAACCCCTCTCCAAATGATCCATACCCACTTTTCTCTTGAGGAAATGCAAAGAGAGAATGACCATGCAGTTCCCTACGTGGAGAGAGGGGGCGTTCTTCGAAAAATGAAGCACAGAGATATTTCACTCATCGGCCCCGGAGGAGGACTGAATTCCAGCGTAAACGATTTATCCCATTGGCTGCAGATGCTTTTAGCCCAAGGTGTTTACGAGGGAAGATCTTTGATCAGCTCTTCCACGTTGCAGGAGATTTACACGCCACAAGTGGTTGTGACTGGAGTGGCCGAGACAAAAGAGGAGATTATACAGGCGTACGGGATGGGCTGGTATATTTCTTCCTACCGAGGGCAATATTTCTTAAGCCACGATGGGGTGAGCGATGGCTTCACTTCGGTCATTGGCCTTTTGCCCCACAGGGGCATAGGTGTGGTGGTACTCACAAATCGGAATCTTTCTTCTCTTGCGCGCGTCATTGCCCTGCAGGCGATTGATCGGGCATTGGAACTGCCTCCCATTGACTGGGTTCAAGAGGGGATGGACGCGATGCGGAAGGGGAAAGAGGGAGTTAAGGAAAATAAACTGAAGGAGGATCTCTCGCGCAAAAAAGGGACAACTTCTTCTCATCCGTTGGAAGATTTTGTAGGGAGTTATGAGCATCCAGGTTATGGAGTCATTTCCATTGAGCTTGTCGCTGGAAGGTTGCAAATTACCTTCAACGGGATCACCTCGCTTCTAGATCATTGGCATTATGATGTCTTCCAAATCGCGGAAGAGACACAGGAGATGTTTTTTTCTAGAGAGGGGACAAAGATTTCATTCCGCAATAATCTGATGGGCGAGGTGGCAGAAATTTTAGTGCCTTTTGAGCCCAAGATACAAGACATTGTGTTTACGAGAAAAGCAAAAGAATCCCATTCAGATCTCTCCTATTTACGGCAATTTACAGGCGTTTATGAAGTGTATGGCTATACAGTGGAGATCTCTATGAGAGGTCAGGGCCTTTGTGCTATCATTCCTGGTCAGCCCGTCTATGAACTGGTGCCAAGCCCTTCTGAAAATGAATTTACAGTGAAAGCGCTTTCTGGTTACACCGTTCGATTTGTTCTCGATGAGAACAAACAAGTTACTGAAGTTCTTCTGGTGCAGCCGTATGGAGCGTTAACGGCTACACCGAAGAAGTAATGAGACAGTTGCAAAAGTCCACGATGGTAGAAAATCGATGATTTTGAGCCAGGTTGAAGAGGAAAAGCGGGCGCTTTTCCAATCTCGCCGACGGCGGCCTACCCGAGAGGGTAGGCGAGGAGGTGGGGGTTCAACTTGGCTCGAAAGGGCGATTTTATGCATCGAAGACTTTTGCAATTGGCTCGTCATGATTAGAAATCGACTGTGACGCGCGTGGTAAGCCCTTGCAGCGTTAAAAGGCCTGTGTTGATCAGGGTTTCTTTGGTTGCAGAAGGGGTGCCAGCTGTTGAGCGGTAGACTTCATGGATATTGAACCAGGTATTGAGTTCATATCCTGCGAAAACCTCCACGCGGTAATTGGTAAAGTTTTTTTGCCAAGAAGGGCCGACCAGCGCCTGTACACAAAATGTAGGGCGTATGTCGCTGTATCTTGTATCACGTACCGGGATGGTAAGGTTGTCTCCCGCTTGTGAGGCAGACCCAGCCCACTGTTTTGACCAGTTTTGGTACGATCCCAGCAAGATTGAAGTGGTCATTTCGGCTGTCATGTAGAGGTCGCGTGTCCAGAACCAGTCGACCCATGTTCCTACGCGGAATCCACCCCCGATATATCTCCATCGGTTGTCAATTTTAGTGATTTGTCCCAGCGAGTTATAGTAGCGGATGATCCAATCCTGATTCATCCAAGTCATGGTCGCCCCGCCCAAGAGACGCAGGCGCAAATGTGGATTGGGATTGAAATAGCGATCGACGAGCAGGTCGGCCACGTTGTAATTCAGATGGATATAAGAATTCGCGCCTGTGAGGGGGACGTTTGTTCCCAAAAGTTCGGGCCAAGTTCCCGTAAGAAATTCGTTGGGATTATCAGGCTTTACTGCCGCATCATTTCCTCGTGCAGTCAAACGGGTGTATTTTCCAAAGATTTCCCAGTAGTTGGGTGCTCTAAAATAGCTGAGAGCTACGCGGAATCCAGGATCACCGTTGAAGGTCACTTTTTCAAAATCTCCACTTGCAAAACAATTCGCAGAAGTGCTCCATGCGGTATTTTGCATTTTCAAAGCATAGTCGAGAGCCCCTTCTTGCACTCTCCAATAGAGGAATCCTGCATGTGCAGAAAATACAGGAACATCTCTACGAAAAAGATCGGCATCATAAGCAGGTTGGGGTTGTTTTTGCGCGTGCGAAGGAGCAGCAGGCTGTTGCGCCTGTAGCGCAAGCGTCCCACAAAGCGAGATTCCTAAAAGCCATTTCATGTGTACACCTCTTTTCGCTAACTTAGAAAAAAAGAGAACAATATGCAAGAAATTTTTCTCTGCTATAATCCAAAAACAAGGGCGAAAATTTTAGTGAGATGGGTTCAAACTCTATGACGATTTGGAAAATGCCGATTCATCTAGAGGTGCTCAATGCGCGGGGAAGAGATTCCCTTTCCGAGCATCTTGGCATCGTATTTACAGAAGTGGGTCATGATTTTTTAAGCGCCGAAATGAAGGTTGAGGCCAAAGTGAAGCAGCCATTAGGACTGTTGCATGGAGGGGCGAGTGCAGCACTCGCAGAAAACGTGGGCAGTTTTGCGGCCAATTTTTGCGTCAATCAGGAGACTCATGTGTGTGTGGGGCTGGAGCTCAACATCAATCATATTCGTCCTATGAAAAATGGGAAGGTAAGGGCAGTTGCACAGCCTCTTCACTTAGGAAAAACAACCCACGTGTGGGACATTAAAATTTACAATGGAGGAAAAGAGTTAATTGCTGTTTCCCGCCTGACCATGGCGGTTTTAGAAAGAAAAAGCGCCCCGAATTGAGGCGCTTTGGGTTTAGAACAGATTAACGATTGTAGAAACCGCCGCTTCTGTCTCCGCCGCGATCTTCACGATCTCTGCGGCCACCGCCGAAGTCTCTTCGGCCGCCTTCGCGACGACCACCGAAGTCGCCTCGTCCGCCTTCGCGCTCACCACCGAAATCTCGGCGTGGGCGGAATTCGCCAGCTGGGCGATCGCGCTGTTCTGTGCGTGCCCAATCGATGACTAGGGTCTTGCCTTGGAAGGGTTGTCCGTTGAGGGCTTCTTTTGCTTTGCCTGCTGAGTCAGCTGAGTCCATGCGGACAAATGCGAAACCGCGGGATCTGCCTGAAAAGCGATCCATCACAATTTTAACATCTTCAACTGCGCCATATGTTCCGAAAAGTTCGCGTACTTGCTCATCGGTAGCATCAAAGTTGAGGTTACCTACATAAAGTTTTTGATTTTGTTGATTCATTCAATTCTCCAAAAATATAAAAAAGACCCTAACTAGCTACGGACCAGATTTTCATTGAAATTCTCTAGGAAAAAAGGACCAATACATGATTCGGGCTAAAGTTTTGCAGTGGATTTCTCCCTTGCGCTACCCATTTTACCCTGATCGCACAATCAAGTCAAAAGACATTTTTTCTAATTTTTTTTAACACATTGGTATACAACATTTTAAGCTTATTCCTAGAATTCATTGCGGGGCTCATTTACTCTCCACTTCATGGGAATCTCAAAAGGGACCTACGATCACTTACTTGCCTGGATGGAGCGCCTGCAAATTCGGGAGAGCGATTTAGTAGAAAAATTTATCCTTGGATCGGGGAGCGGAGGGCAAAAAATCAATAAAACCTCTTCATGCGTCTATCTCAAGCATCTTCCCACAGGGATCGAAGTGAAGTGCCAAAAGGGACGTTCCCGCGAACTCAATCGCCTCTATGCGAGGAGAGAGCTGTGCGAGAAAATCGAAGAGCGCATCCTAGTTGCAAAAAGCCAAAGACAACAAGAAGTTGAAAAGATTCGACGCCAGAAGAGAAAACGGTCCAAGCGCGCCCAGGAAAAGGTGTTGGCTTCAAAAAAGCATCGATCTGATATTAAGGCGCTTAGAAAAAAAGTCTAATTCGTGTATAATCTAAGCCGTTTTTATGGAATATAAGACGGCAAAGCAGATGACGGCTTTTGAGGCTCTCAAAGCCATCTACCCCGACAGCTCGCGACGCACCCTCCAGAACTGGATTAAAGCGGGGCGCTTTAAAGTGGACGGCGTTCTTCTGAAAAGAGAAGATACCCCCTTAGTCGAGGGACAAATTCTCAGTTCTCAAGAAAAGTTTTGTCCTCCGAGGATTCCAGGGCTTCCTATCCTTTACGAAGATCGCTACTTGATAGCCGTCGACAAACCTCTAGGTCTTCTCAGTGTGCCTCTCGATGGCGGGAGCGGTACTCATGCATTGGGCCTGCTACGCGATCATTTTGGGACCGACCAGATCTTCGCCGTCCATCGAATTGATCGAGAGACCTCAGGGGCGCTCCTCTTCGCCCGAGGTAAAGAGGCGGCAGAGCGATTGAATCTTCTCTTTGAGAAGCACGATCTCAAGCGGGAGTATTTTGCCATCGTGGAAGGGCGCCTTTCCGAGGACAAAGGGGTTTGGAAATGCCTGCTCCTAGAACTGTCTAATTTTCATGTGATTGAATCGCCGGAAGGTAAGATGGCCATTACCCATTACGAAGTGATCCGAAAGTCGGCCAAGTACTCTTACATGAAACTCACACTAGAAACGGGAAAAAAACACCAAATCCGAGTCCATACCTCCTTAGCAGGGCATCCGATTGTGGGAGATAAGAGGTATGGCGCTAGAGAAAATCCTTTGCGTAGATTAGGGCTTCACGCCAGCCTACTGGAATTGGTTCATCCCTTCACCGGAAAGAGCTTGTCGATCCGCTCTCCTTTACCCCGAGTTTTCGAAGTGCTAGGGGGCCAGATGCAACCAGCAAAAGTCCACGCAGCCAAAAATCGATGATTTTCTCGGTATACAATGGGCTTGTCAGATAAGCAAAACCCCAGATCGATGAGGACCACCGACCTGGGATATCGCCATGAGTTCAAATCTAAGGGAAATGACTAGTTAGACACGTGCATCACAGCCCAGAGAAGATAGATACCGACCAGTAACCAAACCCAGCTCATTAGTAAGAAGCCAGATTTTGAAGTCAGATCTTTCATTATTTTGGCAAAAGCACCTGGGAAAAATAGGCGCATAAGACCTTGCAGTAGCAAAATCCAACCTACTATCGTGATCACAACAGGCCACTGAGATCCCCACACATTGTGGCAGAGCACAACGAGCAATCCAAGGACCAATCCCATCATTCCTGTAAGTGTTACAAGTGACTGATTAGACGCACTGTCATGCATTGCTTTTTTGAAGCGGGCTTGGTGAATCAACATAGCAAGTCCTACCAATCCTAGGAACCACCCCATAACATGGGCTAAAAATTCTGAAGTATTGCTTATACACATCATATTTACGAACTCCTGGTTTCGTCTAATTTCCCTTTAACAGGATAAGCGATTAATTTCCGCAAAATATTTTGTTTATACTGTAAAAATGTCATTATTTTATTATTTGGATAAGTTGATTTTTAATAGAGAGTAATGTAAAATTTACTGTGTTTAATTAGATACAATTTGATGAATATCGTTATTTGTATAATTAATTTTTTATTCTTCGCGATAGCTCAGCCGGACGCAAATGGATGGGTCCCAATCGAGCCGATCTCCTCAAATTATGAAAATGGGGCAGGCGGGGATGACTCATCGATTTGGGTTCTATTTTCCAAGGAATGGGACGGCGAACAGTTTTTGGTGCGCTTCCCCGAGGACCCTCATACCGCGCTTTTGGCGGACGGTAGCTTGGAGATGGACGCCTCCAAAGATGGGGAAGTCTACTCCCTGACTGTAATGCCTGGAACGGAGGAGACCCTTGATCAGGCCGTTCAGAAAAGGGCGGCTGAAGAAGGTATTTTGCTGTCTCAAGAAACTCACCCAGAGACGAATGTCTATGATCTCGTCTATCAGAAAGGGGATAAATGGGTACGAGAGCATTTTTACCTAACACCTCACCACCTCTACATTTTCCACACAGAAAACACCCTTTCCTCTGCTGATGAAGGGCATCGCCATTTCTATCAATCTCTTTCTCTGCCATAGGGAAAAAAAGCGTTTCAGAAATATGTGATTGCAGAAAATCACTTACCTTTTGTATCTTGTTCTTATTCTTTTTGAGAGAACTCAACGAGAAAATAGAACAGCATGACTGTTCAAGATCTATCAAGATCAAGATTATATTGACAGTAGAAGAAGAGAAGAGAACTGATTTGTGAGGGTTGTCTAAGGACAACGCTCGTTAATAATTATATTTTTTTATTGAGAATTTGATCTTAGTTCAGATCGAATGCTGACGGCGTGGATGAG
>Ga0207952_1000712_pt1 | contig 20999 bp, 29 predicted proteins | sample SubbioR12Aug_8Ca_FD_184831 | JGI IMG/M metagenome (GOLD analysis project Ga0207952, IMG submission 184831) | Serpentinite rock and fluid subsurface biosphere microbial communities from McLaughlin Reserve, California, USA - CR12Aug_8Ca (SPAdes) | ecosystem: Environmental > Terrestrial > Deep...
AGACATCCAAAATAAAGGAGCAGTGGAGGAGGTGGGATTTGAACCCACGAACTCCTGAGAGACAGGATCACCCATTTTTATGATCTTAAGTCCTGCATGTCCAAAAGCACTATGTGCTTACTTTGGCCAGGCTTGATTACTCCTCCAAAAAGGTAGAATTTTGTGTGAAATTTAACAGTTTAGAGTGTTTTGAGACATAATCAAGAATTATAAGGATTTTCAAACGCTGAAATTTGTGCTTCGATAGCTCAGCCTGGTAGAGCGTTACCTTGGTAAGGTAAAGGTCGCGGGTTCAGATCCCGTTCGGAGCTTTCAATAATTTTTTATTAAAAGTTCAAAATGGCCAGTTCTTTTTTTAGAGTTTGAATTAATGGATCGGTTTGCTTCTATCCTAGTGATCTTCCATGGTTTCTTTGCAAAGATATCCGATACTTCCTTAGAGTCAGAATTTGACAATAATACATGGCATTCTTTAGAATCCAATTTCAAACAAAGTTCAGCTAGTCTAGTAAGGTCATCATATGTGAAATCTTTTGTAGTGTAACTCGTGAAATTTGCAGTAGAGCTTACTGGCTGATATGGAGGATCAAAATATACCAGATCTCCTTTTTTTGCATCCCTTAGAACTGATTCAAAATCCCTACATTTGATTGAGATTCTATTTGTCTGTAAGATACCGCTTACAGCACGAAGATTTTCCTCATTTACTATGTTAGGGTTTGTATATTTTCCTAATGGAACGTTAAATTTTCCTTTGCTATTTACTCGGTAAAGTCCATTAAAACAAGTTCGATTCAAGAAAATTAATCGAGATGTTTTTTCAACTTCGTTTCTAGGATTGCTTTCTCTTACAGAATAATAGTATGATTTGGAATCTTTTTGATAGTTTTTTTCATGACTTTTTAGAGATGAAATTAAGGCATCAATTCTATCTCTAATTGTAGTATATGCCAATACAAGATCAGAGTTTAGATCAGAGATACTGCATTTTTGGCCATTTTTATCAGTAAGAATGTGAAAAAGTAAAGCGCCTCCACCAAGAAATGGTTCATAATACGTACTAAAAGACTCTGGAAGATTTTGATGTAATATTGGAATTAACTGTCTTTTTCCTCCAGCCCATTTTACAAATGGCTTTGGAGTAACAAGAATCTGATCATATTGTTGCTTCACATATTATCATTACAATAACACATATTGTCAAAAGAGACAACAAAAGATCACAACATGTACAATATTTTTTAATCAAATTTTAGAATATTGTAAAGAATACTCTAAACTAAAATAATAAAATGAAAAGGAAAGGGTTGAAGTTTTAGTCCCACTTTGACCAAGCGGCCATCCATCTGTATGTCCAAGTGTTCAGCTTACAACCTAATGCTGTAAACGTAACTGACAATACTGCACCAGCACCTGCACCCAGTGCTACTGGACTGTTATAGAATTTACCTACTTGAGGCTCTATTGGTGTCATGTATGGTGGCAATGTTGGTCTTGGATATTTGAATGCCGTTTCTAGTGGGTCTGCTACTGTTATCAGGTTTACCATGTTGAATAATGGTAAAGACATTCCTACAAGTACACCGCCAAACAGTATCAACGAATGTTTGTTCTTCTTTGTAGCCCAATATGCCAAATCAAGCAACATTGCTGATGGCAACCAAACTGGTGTTACAATGAAGTCATATGGATAACCTAGAGCAAACCATGCACCTTTTGCTATCCATGTGTATACTGTCATAATTAGGGCGTAATACGTCGCTGTTCCTGGAACGCCTGTAAACGTTAGGTAATATGTTGCACCTACGCAAAGCATCAAAGTTTGCGATATTGAAAATACCGTAAACGATGTCCAAGCCCAGTCAGTATAGAAAATGTAGTCTCCTGCATTAATTGTTAACAGTGTAGAGTTAACTGCAACTACTACTATGAATAAGTAGTGAGTACATCGTCTTAGCCAGACCATTATCAAGTAGAATAAACGGTCAGTATATAAAATTTTAGAGTGTGGTGGAGATCGTTAATTTTTTAAAAATAAAGTAAAAAGAAGAACTGAAGGATTTTCCTTCTAATGTCCAACAAATAGTACTATAAGTACAGTACCCACAGCGGTTGCGGCTAGAGTTGCAGCAACTATTCCATTGCTGTTCTTCTTAGAGCCTTCTTCCATAACTTTAACACAGAAGAGATAACCGATTGCTTCGATAATTGTTAGAACGATGAACGCAAAGTGACCACTGTTTGTTGGATATGCCCATGGATAATAGAAGTATCCTGCTGCAGTACCACCAAAAGTTGCTAACCAAGCTGCGATGTAAGATATAGTGATCATACCGGTCATGTTTTCGACACGTCGACCAATCATTTTTTCTACATCGGAACTAGATGCGCCACCTGCGCCACTTGAACCAAATCCTTTCGGAAGAGTCATTCTGGAATTATACTAATCAGAATCCTTTTAAATCTTTCTTAAATGTGAGGCCCAGTACGATCTTCGTGATATTAAAAATAAGAAAAAGAGAAAAAATGTGCTATTGCACTTTATGTCTATGGAATTGCTCTGCTGTACAATTTGCCTTCTAAAGCCATCTTGTACATCTCTGCAACGTACGGATTCTCACCTGGAGTTTCTGCACCTAATTCTACGAGTCGAGCATATACTCTAACTACGTATGCTAGTGCACCCATGAATGCTACTACGACACCCATGTTAAACATCCAGTGATTTGGTACTGCAAAGATTTCTTCTACAAACCAGAAGTGCCACATCTCATTGACTCCAATTGTAAACATGGTTGCAAGGTAACCAAGAATGGTCATCTTCAATCCAGTGTTAATTGAGTTATTTGGACCTCTGAGTACTGGTACTTTTCTATCATAGATTGCTGCTGCTGCCCATCCAAGTGGTAATGTGATGAAGTGGGAGTATAGCCACCAGTGTGCTGGTGTAAATGCACTATCTCTGATAGAGGTTTGATGTAAAGAACCATCAACGAAGTTGTCTACTTCGACTGATGCTGCAGTGGACCCCATAGCAATGACGATGAGCCAGATTTTCTTTAGTCTCTGAATCTCAACTTCTTTTGGGATTAATGCGGGCATCTGTGCCATGTTGACTTTAGTGTTAATTCTGGATATAAAGCAAGGGTTTTGAAATTACAATATTTGATCAGAATTTTAATCAACAGAACAATAAATTATTAGAATTTTTCATATAAATTTCAAGATATTTTGAAATAATTATAATCAATTTTTACTAATTTCAATGTTGAACATCGATGTTAATCATCATTACGACATATCGATCCTCGTTATCAAGGTAAAATATATAACAATGTGTATTATCATTCTGAATATTAGGACTATGGTCGAAAAAAAGATTTTCGTATTAGGACTCGCTGCTGTACTTGCATTAGGTACACTTGGTTTCAACTGGGTTGAAACCATAATTCCAACTGCAGATGCACACGGTGTCCAAGCACAACTTCAGAGTCGTTTCATCAGAATCGAAGATGAAACCTTCAATAGACAATCACTACAAACTGGAGAAACTTTGACTGTTCAAGGTACTTTAGTTAGTCTTGTAGAAAGAGACCTTAGAGGATGGATTTCCATTTTCTCAGAATCTACTAACGCAGGTAACAGATGGGAAATGTTAGCAAGAGACCCACCAGGAAACGTCTTTGACATTCCAGGTAACGCTGTTGTTGAATATTCATTATCTGCAAAAGCACTTGAAGCTGGTGTATATCACGTACATACACAACTTAACGTAGCTAAAGTAGGTCCAGGTCTAGGTCCAGGTCAAACAGTAGTTGTTGAAGGAGAACCAATTATCAAACCAATTCCATATACCAACATCGCATATCAATCAATTATCATTGGTGTTGGCTATGTAATCACGTTTGCAACACGACCCTGGCAAGTTATCTAAGCCACCCACTTTTCCTTTTCATTTTATAGATACTCATTACGATTACAGTATTATCATCAACCAAGTTTTATCTGTAAGAAAAAAATAGAAAGAATATGCTAAGTTTTAAAATAAAAAAATTAGATATCTTTCAAAGTTATTTTTTTGGAGATGTTGAGTTTCGTAATGATAATTACAAAATAAACATACAAAATCAGAAAAGAGGAAAAGTACTCAAATTACCCTTTTGGATTAATTCAAAAAAAGAAAAGATGATAGTAAGAATGACAGGATCAAAAGATCTGTTTGTTGAAGATTATTTGCCGTATTGTGGTCAATCAGAATGGCTTGAAATTGATTCAGATGAAATTACTTATTTTCTTGCAGACCATCAAGACCAATTTGACACTATTGAGATAATCGATACTTAACAGAAGGACTTTAAATAATCCACAAAAAAATTACATATATGATTTGGCCAGGAACGGGGGATCCGTATAAGAGAAAAAAGACATTACAGTTTTTGGCTTTAAGTGCTGGAGTAGGAGCTGTTGCGGTTTTAATTACAATTCTAGTTGTGAATCCATTTATCGGAGAACAACCACGTAGTGCATGTATTAACGATATTCAAAGAAATTGGAAAATATCATTCACTGTAGAGATTTATGTTGATAATCAAAAAGCAGACATACCAGCTAATGTTGGCTTCATGGAAGGCGGATGTCAAAGAGCAATTTACACACTAAGTAACGATGGAACAGCATATGCAGAATGGAAAGAAGATCCTAATTTTGAGATTGGGCACTTTTTATGGATTTTCAAATTTCCACTAAGAGATATGGATGAATCAAAATCAGCGATTTATGTCAATGATAGAATTTCAGAAAACTTCATCAAGACCCCATTACAAGATGGATATCATTACAAGGCAATGTTTACCTCAAAAGCATATGATGAGGCAAAAGACACAGACTTCCTACCTCCTCAGAACTAAGTCATAGAAAATTTTCTAGTCAGACTTTAGAAAAAACTTGAATAAACAAGTTTATTCAGAATTATAAAAATAATGAAAAGAGGAAAGGAATTATTTTACCAGTATTTACCGTTGTCTGGAATTAAACCGATACCTTCTCTTTCAAAGTGTCTGTCTAATTCGTCGACCCATCTCTCACGGTTGTCTTTGTAAGCCCATCCGTGTACACGTAACCAGAATGAGATTACTCCAAGAAGGAATACTGAGAACATTATGGTTCCGAAGATGTAAATCATTACATCATAGAATAATGGATCATAGTTTGGTCCTAACTGACCTGTAAGTGAAGACAGGATGCTTAGGAAAGTTCCTACGATAGGAGTCATTGTATATTTTGGCTCTATTTGTGCGATATATACATTTCTTTTATTATCATAAAGTACGAGATCAGTATCCACTAAAGTACATCAAATAAAATAAGAGAAAAATAAGGTTTGTTTATCCTCGTCCCATTGCTGCGTATTTGCCAGATCTTCCTCTAATGAAGAGAGCTCCTGCAATACCACCAAAGACTGCTGCTGAAATTGCAACTGCTCCGACCACACCACTTGCATCAAGATAAGGTGTACCTGATCCAGCTCCTGGATTAGCTTCTGCTGCTGCAATTCTTCTTGCTTGAATCTCTAGCGCTTCTTCCAAGGTATATGATCCAGTTTCTCCTTGTGAACCAACGTTACCCATGTATTGTGCATATGCAACGATTGATGGACCATAGGTACCAATGGTGAACACAGCGATAAGAGATGCTGCTAAAAGTATTTTTGTATTCATACAGTTTACCTGTTCGTTCTGATAAAATTGTACATATTTAACTTTTATTCTAAGCTTCAAAATGCAGACATTATGTACGAGAATCGGAATAAGTAACGTTTAATTTTGTTCTATAATCAGCCCAATTATGGGACGATTACATACTCATAGACATGGAAAATCACATACAATTAGACCAGCTACACTTCGTGCACCATCATGGAACACACTTAGTCCTAAAGAAATAGAAGAATTAGTTGTAAAATATTCAAAAGACGGATTATCTCCAAGTCAAATTGGATTAAAACTCAGAGATCAGCATTCAATTCCACTCATCAAATCGATCACAAAGAAAAGTCTTGGAAAAATACTAGAAGAAAATAATCTCCAAGCAGAAATGCCAGAAGATCTAGATAACATTGTAAAAAAAGCAGTTGGTCTTCAAAAACATCTAAAGGCAAACAAGGGAGATAATAGAAACGTTAGATCTCTTGAGTTGATCGAGGCAAAAGTGCACAGGTTATCAGTGTACTATAAAAGAATAAATCGTATTCCTCAAAACTGGAAATATAAATCAGTAGTTGCTCAATTAGAGTAATGACAAAAACTCTTGATGAGTCGCTTTCGTTTTTCAAAGATACTATTTCAGATTGCATAAAATCAAGAAAATCAATTTCAGTTACAACTCATATTGATTGTGACGGGTTAACATCGGGTAGTATTATTACAAAAGCTCTCATGAGAGCTGGGGCAAAATGCACAGTGAGAACTTCAAAAGAGTTCAGTAAGAAAGTTATCGATTCTCTAAAAAAAGATTCTAGAGACTTTCACATTATTACAGATCTTGCAGGTGGATTTGCAAACAACTTAGATGAATCGTTAGGAGATAATTGGATTGTATTAGATCACCATCAAATACCTGAAAATGACCAAGAAAATCAGAGAGTCATTAATGCTTGGAAATATGGAATTGATGGAGGTACAGAAATTTGTGCAGGTGGAATGGCATATCTTGCAGCAATGGCATTAGACGACAAGAATACAGATTTGTCTGCGATAGCTGTGGTTTCAGCTCTTGGGGATAGACAAGATCAAGGGGAAAGAAAGTCATTTGTTGGAAAAAATTTTGAAATTGCCAATACCGCAAAAGAAGAAGGATTGGTAGATATTGATTTAGATTTATTGTTGGTTGGAAGAGAGACAAGACAGATTTCAGATTCTTTAGCATTTACATCTCAGCCATTTATTGAGGGCTTAACTTGGAATAGAGATGCCTGCCTATCACTTTTGAATTCTTCTGGAATCCAACTAAAAGAAGGAGGTAGATGGAGAGTTCCAGCGGAATTAAATGATGATGAAAAAAGAATAGTCATTGAAACCATTACAAAATTTACATCAGGAAAGAATGCAACAGAGATTATGTCAGAATTAATCGGATATACCTATACATTTCCAAGAGAAGACAAGAGAAGTTTTTTGCGAGATGGAAGAGAATTTTCAACTATGCTAAATTCCTGTGGAAGAATTAGTCGCTCTGGAGTTGGAATTGCTGTTTGCATGGGAGATAGAAACAAGATTCTAAGAGAAGGAGAAACCATCCTTACAGACTATAGAAAAATGATTAGAGAATACATGAATATCTTAACAAACGAAAGATGGAGAATTTCAGAGAGCAAGACATGTGTGATGGTAAATGGGGAAGGGATAGTACCAGAGATGATGACAGGTACAATTTCATCATTAATTGCAGGTTCTCCAAAGAATGCTGGAAAGATCATAATTTTAAGGACAGGTGGAGAAGAAAATACTATAAAATTTTCATCAAGAAAGTCGTTTGGATGCAAATCAGAGATTAACTTGAGTGAGTTAATGAGAACAGGAGCTGAAAAATTTGATGGTGTTGGCGGAGGCCATAATGCAGCAGCTGGTGCAAAAATAACTAAAGACAAATTAGATGGATTTCTAGATTATTTAGAAGTAAATGTCGTTAACATGCCAAGTACAGGTAATTCTCAATAACCTATCAAAAGAAAAGGCAGAAACTGTAAAAAAAGCGTTGGAACCAGATAATGTAAATTTTCCAGAAGGATTGAGTCTAAATGTTGAAAATGTTGATAACAAACTAGTTTTTAATTTTGAGAGTAGAGAGAATATGAAAAAACTGATAGGCACTATTGATGAAGTTTTAGAGCATGTCCAGCTTGCATTAAAGGTGATTGAGTAATGTTAGATCCAAAAATAATCAAGGATAATCCACAAAGAATTAGAGATATGCTAAAAGCAAGAGCAGTTGAATTCAATCTTGATGAATTAGTAGAGTCTGATCAAAAAAGAAGAGACCTTATTCTCAAAACAGATGAGATGCGAAAAAAGAAGAATCAAGTTGCAATAGAAATTTCTCAGAAAAAGAAATCAGGAGACGATATTTCACCAAGTTTAGCTGAAATGAAAAATATTTCAGGAGAACTTGCAAAATTAGAATCATTACAAGGTGAAATAGAAAAAAAATATTCTAATTTAGCATTGACCATTCCAAATTTAATTCACGAATCTGTACCTATTGGCAAAGATGAAACTGCTAACATAGAAATTAAAAAATGGGGAACAATTCCTAAATTTGACTTTAAAATTAATGATCACATAGATATTTCTGCTAATTTGGATTTAGTTGATCTTGAAAGAGCAGCTAAAGTTGCCGGTGCAAGATTTTATTATCTGAAAAACGATCTTGTTAGATTAAACCAATCTCTGATTCATTATGCATTAGATTTTCTTGCAGAAAAAAATTATTCTCTAGTTCAACCGCCATATATGATCAATCGTCAATCTATGGAGGGAGCAATAATAGCCGATGATTTTGAAGAAGTGATATACAAAATTGATAATGAAGATCTCTACATGATTGGAACTTCTGAACATGCTATGGCAGCAATGCGTTCAGACGAGATTATTGAAGGCAAAGATCTTCCTTTAAGATTTGCAGGGGTAAGTCCATGTTTCAGAAAAGAAGCCGGGGCACATGGAAGAGATCAAAAAGGAATTTTTAGAGTACATCAATTTGACAAAATTGAGCAGTTTGTTTTTGCTCGTCCAGAAGAATCTTGGAAAGAACATGAAAGAATGTTATCAGTAGCGGAGGAGTTCTATCAAAAATTAGAGATCCCATACAAAGTAATGTTACTATCATCAGCAGATATGGGAAAAGTGTCTGCAAAAACATATGATATTGAGGCGTGGATGGCTGGTCAGAACGCATATAGAGAAATTGTTTCATGTTCAAATTGTTTAGATTATCAAGCTAGAAGACTAAAGATTAGGTTTAGAGATAAAACAAATGAAGAGACACAATATTTACACACATTAAACAGTACATTGGTTGCCACCTCACGTGTTTTAGTTTCAATAATGGAAAATTTTCAAACTAATGACGGACATATTGTTATTCCAAAAGTTTTACAAAAATACATGGGCAAAAACATAATCTAGTCACATACCCTTATATTTTGGATTCAAAGGTCGATAATAATTGGCACGTAGAAAAGGACGAGTAAAGGACAAATGGCGAGAAAAGAAATGGGTAACTGTAAGCGCTCCAGATTCATTTAACAATGTTCCAATTGCTTATGTTCCAATTACTGACGATGAAAATGCAGTAGGTAGAGTTTTAGAAGTCACATTATATGATATTCTAAAAGGAGACCCATCACAACATCAATACAAGATTTACTTCCAAATAAACAAAGTAGAAGAAGATAAAGCTACTACAATTTTTAAAAGATATGAATATTCTAAAGAATTTTTGCGTAGTTTGGTAAGACGAGGTTCATCTAAAATCAATTTTATCATAGATATCAAAACAAAAGATGGTTATGTCTTTAGAATCAAAATACTTGCACTTACACACAGACAACTTAATACATCTAGAAAACATGCATTAAGATTGATTGCTAGAGATGTAATTAACAACACTGTACCTCAAATGACAATTGATCAGTTTGTTCAGGCTACATGTTATAGTAAGATTAATTCTGATATCATGGCTGCATTTAAGAAAGTTATTAGAGTAAGACATGTAGGTCTTGAGAAAGTAAAACTCATCAGAACTGCAGAAAAAGAAATAGCATTGCTTGAAGCCTAAACGACAATAGTATTCATACAGCTAATGGTTGACAAATTAGAAGTTACAATTGATGTAATTATACATGCAACCGAAGATATTTCCAAGTTCCTAAAATCATTTGAGGACATATTTGAGTTAGATAATAGTTTCACAGTGAATGAAACACTAGGTCATTTTGAGAATACAATTACAATTCTTAGTAGAAAAATTGAAAAAAAAGAGGCTCAAAAATTTGTCGTAAAATTAATTCATTCTATATCAAAGGAACAAATTATCAAATTGATAGAAGAGATAGAAGAAAGAACAGTAGATTCTAGACTTCACATTAGATTAGACAAACAAGAATTCATCAAAGGAAATTTAGTATTAAGTGATAGAGATGCAATAAAAGTGAAAATTCATACACCAATTTATAATAAAAAAGATACTGTCAAAATATTCAGGCAGGTATTCCAAATTGCCAACTAGATTAAATAGGAATGAGAAGGTAATTCAATTTGGGAATGAGGAGATAATAGCCGCTCCAGTCTGAGCGAAAGCTTTGAAGACGCCGCGACGAACCGACCCCATTTTTGAATTTATTATAAAGATCAAAAATTTTCTTACCTAAAATCATGGTATTATTTTAAATACGGATAAACGACGCGTTCTTTTGTGGTAGATTACGACGTCATTATAGCTGGAGGTGGATTGGCAGGAACTATAGCTGCTCAATCAGTTTCACATTATTCAAATCAAGGATTAAAAATTCTAGTTATTGACAGAAGCCCTTCAAATTTACCAGGATCTAAAAGTGTGTCAGGATGGATATGTGGAGATGCAGTTAGTAAAGAAGCTGTAGACTACATGACAAACAGAATTAAAGTTAACTGGAGTGAACCAGAAATTGAACACAAAGTAAAAGGTGTGATGGCATTTTCTCCAGATAGAGAAACATCAATTCCATTTGATGGTGCAGGATATATGCTCAATAGACAAGTTTTGCCAGAACGTCAAAATGAAAGAACATTAGCAATGGGAGTAGATTTTGATTTTGAAATTAATCTTACTGGATTAGTATATGATGGAAATCAAGTGGTTGGAGTTCAAGGAATAAACAACAAAACAAAAACACCATACAAAAAGACAGCCAAAGTTGTAATTGATGCAACTGGAATGACATCTATGCTTCGAAATCAAATTTCTAACACAACAAAGATGGAAAAAAAAATAGATCGTACAGATGTAGAATCAACCGGTAGACACATCATGTATTTTGACCAGGGAGAAGAAGATCTAACTGAATTTGATCCAAATTATTGTATAATTCATCTTGACCAAGATATTGCTCCAGGTGGATATGGGTGGGTATTTCCTAAAGGAAAAAATAAAGTAAACATTGGTCTTGGGGTTGAAAAAACACTTCTTGAAAAACGAAATCAAAGATTGGGGAAAAACGATAATGTATCTATGCTGATTAATCAATACGTTGAAAGGAATAGAGCAATTAAAAATGCAAGACTATCAGAAGATCCTCAAGATAAGAATAATGCAACTGGAAATTTCCAAGTATCAGTTAGAAGACAAAATGATTGTATGGTAGCAAATGGATTTGTAATAGTAGGGGATTCTGCATGGATGCCAAAACCACTTGATGCCGGAGGTATTGGCCCAGCATTAGTTGCAGGAACGATTGTTGGAAAATGTGTAGTAGAAGCAATCCAATCAGGAGATGTTACGGAAAAAGGATTATGGAAATATAATAAAGAATTCATTAATGAATATGGTTACAAAACAGCGGGATTGGAAATTTTTAGAAAATTAATTCAAACTCTCACCAATGAACAAATCAGTTATGGAATGAAACACTTTTTGGGGAATCTAGATGTTGAAGCAATTTCAAAAGGAGAGCATCCTGACTTTTCAAACGTTACAAAATTAGGAATGATGATCAGAGGGGCACTAAACAAAAAACTAGCTGATGGTTTACGTTTTACTACACAACAAAATAGACTCTTAACAAAACACTACTACGAGTATCCTGAATCTCCAGAAGGATTTGATGAGTGGAGTAAGAAACTACACCATATTCTTGATGAATCTAATGCTAAATTACCTCAATACCAAAACTAAGCTTTATTTGTAAACTTAATCATAAAAAAATATCATATGTTAAAAGAGATACAATATTTAGATTGGAATAATTCTAATGAGATTTTAAAGAAAGCATATCAAGCAAAATTATTTGTGTTGATAATTGGTCCTAAAGGTACAGGAAAAACATCTCTAGTTAGAGATTTCGCAGAAAATATGAATATGAAGTTAGAATCTATTAATTTTAGTCTCAGAACACGAGAAAGTCACCTAATTGGAACTAAAACATTAACGAATGGAACCGTTAGTTTTGAGGAAGGTCTTTTGATTAAATCAATGAAAGAAAGTAGCATATTATATTTAGACGAAATTAATGCCGCTGAAGCTGATGTGCTACTCAGATTAGATGAAGCACTTGATGATAGAAGACAGATCATATTAAAAGAATCCACAGGTGAGATCGTAAAAGCCAAAGAAGGTTGGTTTGTAATTGCAACAATTAATCCACTTACACATAGCGGAACCAAAGAATTGCCACCACAATTACTCAGCAGATTTCCAGTTAGAATTAGCTTAGAATATCCACCAGAAAATATTGAATTAGAAATTGTAAAAAAACATGTTTCTGGAGATCATGATTCTGAGATCATTCAAGCAATTAAGCTTTCAAATGTATTAAGACAGGCAGCCGCAGTTGAAGAATTATTCTACTCTCCAAGTTTAAGAGAAACTATTGCATTTGGAAAATTACTTGATGAAGGAATGACTTCTAAAAAAGCAGCAAATATTGTTTTTGGTAATGTGTATACACAATGGGGAAATATAGAATATCAAAAAGTAAGTGACATCATTACCTCAATGTTTGGTAATTAGATGCAATCATTACAATTACAAAATGAGTCACTAGTTGAAATAGCCACATTTTTGATTAGAAGATGGTCAGAAAGAGAAAATACCACAGTAGAATTTTCAGATAGAGTCAACACAAAAACAAGATTACATGAAAATAGAGTAATCCTAACTCCAATTGAAAAAAGAATTGGAAATGAATTTCAGAGATATAGGCAATTTAGAACGTCATTATGGTATGAATCTATGAGAATAAAATTTTGCAAAAAAATTCTCAGTAATGATCATGCATTTGGATTTATTCTAAACACAATGGAGACTGTAAGAGTAGAACAGTTAGGAAGAAAACTTTGGAAGGGAATGGATGAAGAAATTATCTTTAATTACGCATACATGCTAGTAGGTAGGCCTCAATTACATACAGTTTATGGAAAAGCACGGATTGTAGAAGCATTTTATCAATATTTTATGTTTGGAACAATAAAAGGTGAAATGCAATCTAGTCATTTTGAAAGAGTAAAAAAAGCCTCAGATTTTGCTAAGAAAATTGTTGATGAATCTATAAGAAAAAAATACGATACAGAATGGTTAGATAAAAAAGTAGTAGAAATAATTAAAATTTTAGACATAGATTCACTACTTACAATTCCAATATCGTTACCGTTTATGAAAGTGGGTATGGCATTGTCAGAAGAAGAATTATTAAAATTTCTAACAATAATTTCAAAAAATAAAGAAAGTGATTTTGGAAAGATTGATCCAAAATCGGCATTAAGTGGAGAAAACATCTATGATGAATACAAAGTAATTCTTGATGAAAAGAAGAAAAATGAAAAAAAAGGACTAGGACCAAAATCAATAGGAGTTCAAATTCCTACTGTAACCAATATTGATGAAACAATAATTTATGACATGAATTTAATAAATAATCTTAAAATAAAATTTAAAGAATTAAAATCAGGTTGGAAAGAACAACATCATATTAGTGGAGATGAATTTGATGAAGAAAATTATATTGAAGGACATGAGCCATTTTTTACAGATGTTAAAAAATTAATTAAATCTAAAATAGTTATTTTGTTAGATCATTCATCAAGTATTGCATCCGATGCCTTAGAATACAAAAAAGCTACGCTTGCACTATGTGAAGTATTAGCATATCTTAAAGTAAAATTTGCAGTTTATGCATTTAACACACATAATAGGGATATTGTGTGTTGGTTGATAAAACCAGATAATATGAAATGGAATAATATTTCAGCAAAAAGATTAGCTCAAGTAGTTGCAAACGGTTCAACACCATTAGCAGAAGTATATGGTAAAATGTTCCAAACATTACAATCAAAAAGACCAGATATTTTTTTGACATTGACTGATGGAGAACCATCTGATCCTGATGCAGTTAGAAATATGACTAAATCATTCAAAAGACTAGGCATAAACATGGTAGCTTTGGGCCTAGGTCCAAATACAATAAGAGCCACAACAATAGCAAATAATCTCAAACATTTAGGATATGAAAAAACAATGGCAGTAAGCAGATTAAGAGACATTCCAAGTAAAGTGATTAGCATTTTAGATGTGTAGTTTAGAATTCAAATCAAGGCGATTCAATATGCCTATCAGATATTTTATATGAGCTTTATTAGATTAAAACAATCAGAGAAAATTTGACAGAAGAAAATAAGATAGACAGTGTTCTATTGGAACGCTTTGAACAAGAAATTTGGAGTAAAGTGCCCCATTTAGAAGGTACAAAGATTGTAAATGCAACGCCTCTAGTTGATCTAACAGAAGATTTCAAAGAATGTGCTAAAAGCGTATATAAATTTGAACTTGACGATAACGATTTGAAAGTTTATGGAAAGTTTGATTCTACATTACTAAGTGGTTCAATCAAAGTAAGAGCTGCCACACATATCATTCATGATGCAATTGTATCTGGAAAACTAAAAGGAAATCAAACTGTAATTGAAGCTACTTCTGGAAATTTTGGAATAGCGTTAGGACTATTATCAAAAATTGGAGTAAGTGTAGTTGCACTAGTGTCAAGAAAATTACAAGAGGGAGTGTTTAAAGAATTAAGAAATGAGAATATTCGAATTATGGATTTGGATATGGATATTTGTCCAGCTCCAGGAATGGAAAACAGAGCAGACGAGTTAGCTGCAAAAGCAACTGCTGGAAATATCCGTTCGCAGTTATCAGAACTTGGGTTTAATCCTGAAATTTTTGATATCAATATTCATGAAATAGAAGCGTTATTAGCTAAACAAGACATCATAAATTTAGCAAGATTTCTTGCTAAAATTTACAATTTGTTCTGTCCAAAACAGTACGATAATGAATTGAATGTTGATGTTCATAGAACTATAACAGCACCGGAAATCGATCAACAACTCCACGAAAATGGTGATTCGTTAGAAAATTATCAAATAATCTGTTCATTTGGTACTGGAGGAACTTCTGGAGGTTTAAGTGAATATATGGCTAAAAAATATGAAAAAAAATCAATACATGTTGTTTTTCCTATCCCGGGTCAAGATGTTGCAGGAATTAGAACAAAAGCCAAAGCTTCAGGATTAACCCTTTACAAACCAGATACATTTGCTGCAGAACATGAGATAGATTATGAGAAAGCAAAATTCCTATTGAAGTTTTTTGTAGATAAGGGACACGATATAGGTGAGAGTACTGCTTTAGAATTATTTGCTGCAATGCAGATGGCAAAATCAGGAAATTATAAAAAATTCATCATAATAGTGGCAGATGGAATTGAAAAATATAGAAAGAATTTTGAGCAAATATCAAACAAACAATTGCCAATTAATATTTCATTAGAAGAAGCAGCATCAATTGTAAATGATTATGATAGAATTATTTGGGTACATACACAATATACTCCTAAAGAAGCTGGAATTGAAATGCTTGCAAAATCATTAGGAGTAGATAAATCCAAAATCTCCGTACCTAAAGCAAGAACTATTAACGAATTATTATCGACCCAGAAAATTCCTGAAGAGTTAAGTAAGGAATTAAACGGTTCAAAAGGAAAATCACTATTAGTTTGTATGGCTGGAAATACCTCCCTTATGACTGCACAAGTCCTTGCAAGTAAAGGAATAATCACTCAAAGCTTGAATGGTGGAATTACAAATTTGCCTGAAGGAAGAGGTAGGAATCCCGGTGAATTCATTAAAGCAGCTACTGAATAATAGTTTTGAAGTGCTTATCAGTATCCCAACCATTTGCAGATTTAATAATTTCAGGTAAAAAAACAATAGAACTAAGAAACTGGAATACAAATTTTCGAGGAGAATTTTTGATTCATGCACCACTTAAAATAAAAACTGATGATTGTAAGAGATTAAAAATTAAAAAGAAATTTGTCACAGGCTGTATAATTGGAAAAGCAGAGTTATATGATGTAAAAAAATATAATTCACTTAAAGAAATAAGAGAGGATCAAAAATTTCATTTTGCGTCAAAAAAATTCCAAAACAAAATTTACGGATTTAAAATTAGAGATGTAAAAATATTAAAAATTCCAATTCCATGTAAAGGACAATTAGGTTTCTTTAATGTAGAATTAACAAAAATCAAAAACAAAGATATTTTGTCAGATATTATAGATGAGGAATATAGATATCAATGGATCAATCATCATTGAAAGAATGGATGATAACGAAAAAAAGCATTACTAGTATATATAAAGGGACTATTTAAAGTCCCTCGACATGCCTCAAACAAAACCTATCGTTAGTGTTGAAAATGTAGTTGCTTCTGCCTCAGTAGAACAAAAAATTGATCTCAACGAAATAACTGAAAAATTTCCAGATACTGAATATCATCCAGAACAATTTCCAGGATTAGTATTTAGATTACAAAATCCAAGAACTGCAACACTCATTTTTAGAACAGGAAAGATGGTATGTACAGGTGCAAAATCAGAAGATATGGCAATTAAAGCCGTCAACACTGTAGTTCAAAAATTAAGAAAAAGTAAAATAAAAATTAAAAATGATGCAGTTATTACAGTTCAAAATATAGTAGCAGCAATAAATCTTGGAGGTAAAATCCACTTAGAAAAAGCGGCCAGAACATTACCTAGAAGTATGTATGAACCTGAACAATTTCCCGGATTAATTCACAGAATGTTAGATCCAAAAACAGTCATATTGTTATTTGCCTCAGGAAAGCTAGTATGTACAGGTGCAAAAAAAGAATCAGATGTATATCGTTCCGTACATAACTTACATTCATTATTAGAGGAAAAAAACCTCATGATATATGATCAGTAAAAACAATCACAATATTCAAATTAATTATAAAAAATTTAATCTTAATTGAATAAAGACACATATGAAAAAGAAAAAAATATGCTTACTCCTGAAAATGGATTTAATTTGGTTGGAATAGACTATTTTGCAGATTCTGATAATCAATTGTATTTAGTAGAGCATTTTGAAATGTATCAAGATGCATTAAATGCAAAAAAGGAACGCAAAAATTCAGAAGATTATTTTATTTTGTATAAAGGTGCAAGTGGAGAAAATCTCTGTAGGTAGATTACAAAAATATCAAAGATTTACTTAATTTTACAAAAGATCTTATCATTAACAGCCCCAAATCAAGTTATTGACTGATAAAACTAGCGATTTAATTGATATGTTTTATGATAAAGAAAAAATTATTCAAAATGAGTTAAATTCACAACAGATCAGAAAAAGTTCGAGAGCAAAATATCAGATTTTTGATGAATCTGAATTTACACGAGGCAGAGAGATACTGGGGGATCTAATAGTTCATGGCATGATAGCCTCAGGAGGGACAGATATTGATTGGTTAATTGAGCACAATGGATGCTTTATCATTATGGAATTCAAGGGATTTCATAACGATAAGATAAACATTCCAAAAGGTCAAATTATTGCGTATGAAAAATTACATGAGAAGCTAAATCAATCTACAAAATGTTATTTGTACATAATTGGTTGTGATGACATTGATTTTTTAAATCCCGATTCATCGATTTGGATCTTTGAAATGAAACAATGGAAAAATGGAGCAATTCCAAAAAACACTAGGGATATTTATGGTGAAGATTCAGGAAAACAAAATAAATTTATCGTATATCGGGAATATATGGAAGAGATAAACATTGAAAAATTAAGGGATATGATTGATTCGCATTGGAAAGAATTTGAAAGAATTAAACCTTAAATGAAAATGTTTTTGATTTTGTTTCCATGTTATTCTCTACTTTTATTGTGAATGTACCAGATTTGTCCCAACCAGTTCCTCCAGCAATTGCTAGAGTAGAAAACCTACCATCTTTTTTTACAGATATTTGTTCGGACCAAACTAATTGACCATTTTGATTTTCTATTGAGATGTTAATTTTTTCAGACGTATTTGATTTTCCACTAATTGAGATAATGTCGCCTTTTTGATATGACGATAAATCAGTTTGAATTGAAAGTGTGGCAGAATCTGCATCTATTGTTTTAGAATCATCAGATACTATAGAAATTCCAGATTGAGAGATACCAATGATAACTATTATTGCCAATACTGCTACACCAACACCTATTAACATTTTAGGATTTTTTGGTTTTTTCTGAATAATTTGTGGAGCCATTGAAGTTGAAATTTCAATTTTTTGCTGTAATGATGTTGATGGAACAATTACATCAGGAATAGTTTGTTTTTCTTCGGCAGGTTGGTCTTCTATATTTTCAGGCAATCTACCAAGATATTTTTCTGCTAAATTTTTAACATAATTTCTCTCATAATTGCTAATTACTTCATTATTTTCACAAGCTCTAAGAATTTGCTTTAGTATACGTTCATCTCCCTTTTCTTTATCAAGTAAGGTTTGGACATCATCAAATAGAGGATCAGTCATACCATTTTATTCTCCTAACAGATTATTTATGAAGTTACCTTGTTTAAGATTACTAAGAATTAATACAAATAGGCTTGAATTACTGGTTAAACCAGATACAGATAATTATTTAGAATATATTTTTTGAGCTTGAATTATAACAGTTCTGATATAGTCTTTTGCAGTAGAATCAGAAACGCCCATTTGTTTAGCTCTTTGATATAGAGCATATTCTTGAGGATTACTCAAATAGTATTTTAAAAGATAATTTAGTCGATGAGATCTTTTCTCTTCACTTTTCATGTATCTACTTTATTTTAATGCTAAAAAGGCCAAAGGATTATGTTATAACCAGTTGATCCCAATGTATCATAGAATTCGAATTAAAACATGTGATCTTTTTTAAATAATAGAAATTTAGTGAAGCAAATGAAGCATATCGAGGCAACGATTCAAAATGACAAAATTGGTCCAGTTGCAGATGCCATTAAAGACATGGTTGGAGGCTTTACTGTATTAGAAGGAAATGGTAGAGGTTCAGGTCAAAGACAAACCATAAGAGGTGGAAGAGGCACTGGTACTTTTATTGCAGAATTCAATAAAGTTGCGACTGTTAGTACAATTGTAGAAGATTCAAAAGTAGAAGCAGTCATCAAAGCAATTTCAGAAGCAGCATTTTCAGGAAAAGCAGGCGATGGGATTATTGCTGTGTCAACAATTGATGATGTTATAAATATTGCATCAAAAAAGAGAGGCACTGAAGCTCTCTAATTATTTTCTTTTCATCAAAATTATAAAATGCTGATAAAAGTTAATAATTTTAAATTATTTAGAATAAAATTTGAAATCATGAAAATTCATAAATTATAAGGTGGTCTTAAAATAAAAAGTCATTGAAGGGACTATATTGGTTGATTTTAGGATTGTCTGTTTGGTTTATTCCAACTATAATATTTCAAATAATAATTACATCTGAGGATTCATTAAAAACAGCAGAAGAAGCAGTGTCGGATATTCCAAAAGAATTAGTGTTGGTTTTGTTTGCAATCTCTTTACCGATTATAGTTAAAGGTGTAATTACAACCCGTAAAGAACGTAAAGCATCAAAAGATAATGAAAATGTGAAGAATAAAAAATCCAGAAAATAGTCAACTGAGAGGATAACAATGGTTTCCTCTCAGTGAGGTATCCCTTTGGGGGACATGTGGTTTGAAGGGATAATCAACCATTACAATTTAAGTATAAAAGCAAATGATTTGGTTATTCTAAAAAGATTTTAGATTAAGCATACTTTTTAATTAATTCATAACAAAAATAATCATTTATTATACAATCATCAACTATAGAATAAATATTAGAAAATAAAATGAACGATAATTTTTACCAACAGAGATTAGATGAAATTTTCCAAGAACACGACATAAGATTTGCGGGATTTATAGATAGTGAAGGGAGTTTGATAAAAGGTAAATTTAGAGAAGATATCATTCCTTTTGAAACAAATGATGAGCAACAGAAAATATTTAGAGAATTAGCTTATAGAGTAGCAACTAGAAAAAATTTTGATTATTCTATGGGTCTTGTAAAATATTCAGCATCAAGACGTGAAAAATTGGTAATGATGAGCTTTCCTCTAAAGAAAAATATTCTTTTAATTACTACTGAACCAAATGTGAACATAGATAGATTGGCATACAAAATCCTTCAGATTCTTGAAAAATAGCATAAAATTTCTTGATTAAAATAATTATTTTAAAATAATTAATAATACAGATACATAAATTCATTTAAATTAAAATTTTAAATCAAACAAATTTTCAAAAAAAAATAAAGTATCTAATTAATCAGTAATGCAAATTAACAATATGTCATCAAAAATAAAATATATTTTTGGATGTAAGCATGATAATCGAAGTATTTTATCAACTGCTATTTTTGAACGAGGATTGGAATTACCAGCTATCTATTGCAATGATTGTATTACAATTTGCAATATTTGTCTAAATAAAGAAAAAACAAGAAGATATGATAAACTTGAATTATGTGAAAAATGTTACTTGAATGTCATAAAAACTTTGAAGCACTAAGTCTCTTGCTCTATAATTACATTTAATGTCATAGTAGTTCTAACATGAGGTAATTTTCTAATACCTTTTGTAATAATATTCTCCAGTAGTTTGTAGTCAGATGTTTCAATTTTACAAATAACATCGTAATATCCAAATACCACATCAGCCTCTTTTACTTCTTGAATATGACTCAAATTTTTTAAAATATTGTATTCTTCGCCTTTATCACCGTGAATAACCACATATGCCTGGACATTGTTTTTACCTAACATAGCTCCAATAAGTTTTTCAGATGCTTTGAATAG
>Ga0207952_1000713_pt1 | contig 20995 bp, 24 predicted proteins | sample SubbioR12Aug_8Ca_FD_184831 | JGI IMG/M metagenome (GOLD analysis project Ga0207952, IMG submission 184831) | Serpentinite rock and fluid subsurface biosphere microbial communities from McLaughlin Reserve, California, USA - CR12Aug_8Ca (SPAdes) | ecosystem: Environmental > Terrestrial > Deep...
TACGTTTGAAACTTCCTACGCGCCCGATCGTCCAGAAATCATTTACTGCGAACAGTGCTACAGTGCAGAAATTGTATAAATTAGCCGTCCCGCCCTGGTGGGGCTATCAGGCTGAAGTTGTCTAAATGAAGAAAAAGAGCGAGAATAGGACCACATGACAAACGCCGAAGAAAGCGAGGATAGGTCACTGCCCAAATATCAGTTGTTAGTAAACGAGCGAGACCTCGTCTTTTTTGATTGCGAGTTTACTGGGCTAAGCCTGGACAATGAAATTATTGAGATCGGATTTTTGAAAACTAAGCCGGGAACTTTTGATGTTGTGAAAGAACGGAGTATAAAACTGAGGCCGGTTCGTATCGAAAACGCCGATCCGAGCGCCATGGAGATGAATGGATATGATGAGGAGCAGTGGAAGAAAGAAGCGGTGGATATGAAGGCGGGGCTTGAGGAATTTCTGAAGTATACCAAAGATGCTTTGCTGGTCGGACATAATATTTCGGCGGATTTGATTCGTCTCGAGAAAGCTTTTTGGGAGCATGATCTGAGGCCGAATTATTACTATAAGCCACTCGATACATTCAGTTTTGCCTGGCTTGAACTGCGGGATGAACCTACTCTTACGAATTTTTCCTTACGAGAGTTGGCCTCTTATTTTGCCATTGATCGTGGACAAGCTCATCGGGGGATTGATGATGCGAGAACCACTTACCAGATATTCCTAAAACTTATCGGAAAATGAGTTCTCTATTTCCAACTGAAAGTAAGCTGATTATTTCTACCGATGGAGGTTCGCGCGGAAACCCTGGTCCGGCGGCCCTGGGTGCTATTGTTGGCGGAAAGGGATACGGCGAGTATCTGGGGATCATGACCAACAATCAGGCCGAGTATCTGGCTCTCGTTTTTGCTCTTAAAAAAGCCAAAGCGCTTCTGGGAAAAGCCAAAGCCAAACAAACTGAAGTAGAGGTACGGATGGATTCGGAGCTTATTGTAAAGCAGATGCAAGGCTTGTATAAAATTGAGAATGAAAAACTTCAACCCTATTTTATGGAGATTTGGAACTTGCGACTGGATTTCAAAAAAGTAACGTTCAAGCATATTCCGCGAGAAGAGAATAAGGCAGCTGATCGGATGGTTAATCAGGCGCTTGATGCGGCTGGAAAATAGTACATCAATGTTTTGTCTTCGGTGCGGTGCAAAATTAAAAAGGAAGGCTTCTAATATGCAGCAGTGTTTGAGTTGTGGATTTGAATTCTACGACAATCCCAAGGCTAGCGTTCAAGTTGTTCTGGAAAATGACAAAGGGGAGATTCTTTTTTTAAGGCGAGCCTCCGATCCACACCGAGGAATGTTGAATACTCCCGGGGGGTTTGTAGAAGTTGGAGAAACTCTTGAGGAAGCTGCCTGTCGTGAAGTTAAGGAAGAAACGGGACTACGACTGAAATCGGAATCCCTCCATTATATCGGATCTTATATCGACCAGTATCTTTATAAGGGAACCAACTACTCGATTCTCTCCTCCGCATTTTTTGCCCGGATTGGGAAATCAAAAATTAAAATCAGTAAGGAATCAATGGAATTTCTATTCTACCCCAAGAACAAGCTTCCTTTTAAAGACGTTCCTATAAAGAGCGATGTTCGGGGGGTTAAGGACTATTTGAAGAAGTTTGACAAGAAGGGCAAATAGGATATAATTATACTTGGTCATTTAGACAATCGCGCTTCGGGATTTATCTCGAGGTGAGGAAAGTCGGGACACCCACTTGTTTCTCTTAAGAAAGATTAATCCTTAAGAGAGATAGGTTAAAAAAGTAGCGGCTAACAGCCGTCGTCCGCAAGGATAGAGGTGCGAGCAGAGACGCCCCACAACGAAAGCGAGGGGCTCCAATTTCGGTTGGAGAGTTTTCGTGGTAACACGAGAAGTGAAACGGCTAAATCCTTACTGGGTGCAAGGTCGTGTCCGCCTTCGGGCGGAAGTGCCGCTCGAGCTTGTGAGTAATCACAGGCCCAGATAAATGATTGTCCTTGTCTCGCCGTAGTGTTCACGGAGGCGGAGCACCCGTCTTCGCTGAAGCTTCGACGAGGTGAGACAGAATCCCGCTTACGAATGACCATAAAAACACCAGCCTTGTGCTGGTGTTTTTGGTTTTACCCATTAGTATAAGAAGTAAAAATAATGAAGAAAATCAGAAGAGTCTTGAAGTCAAATTTCTTTAACCGTCCGACACCTCAGGTGGCCGAAGATCTTCTGGGAAAGTACCTAGTGCGACAACTGTCGAGTGGAGAGATCATTTATAAAATGATTACTGAGGTCGAAGTGTATGATGGTTTCAAAGACAAGGCCTCTCATGCCTCTCGGGGGAAGACTGTCCGCAATACTCCGATGTTCGGAGGATCAGGCTACTGGTATGTATATTTCACCTACGGTATTTACTGGGTGCTGAATATCGTGACTAGAGAAAAAGACTATCCAGCCGCGATTTTAATACGAGGAGTAGAAGGTATTTCTGGTCCAGCTCGAGTTACCAAACATTTTTCGATAAACAAAGAGCTGAATAATCAGAAAGCCCGTAGAGAAACTGGTTTATGGATTGAAGATAGGGGAGTTTCTATCCCAAAAAAGAAAATCAAAAAGACTGGAAGGATTGGCGTAAATTACGCCGGACCGTACTGGTCGAAACGACGGTTGCGGTTTTTAGTTGCGGACTGAGTCAACCCGCTCGGAAACATTGAGTCTTCGGAGGAGATAAAGGACTCCTGAGAAAAGTACTGTTGCGGTTACAGCAACCTCCCACATTCCTAAGGCTGTTAGAATTCCGATGGCAGCTGTTGTCCAAACAAGTGCGGCGGTGGTTAGTCCGTGTACATGTTCGGAACTTTTAATGATCATGCCAGCTCCCAAGAAGCCAACACCGACCACAATGTTTCCGATGATCATAAGAAAGCCACCATTATTAGTTATCATCGTTTCAAGCATCTGAGGATTTGTAGCGAGGATATTAGGAATGCTCAAGGCTGCTAAGGTGAAAAGAGCAGAGCCACCGGAGACGAGCATCTCGGTCCGCACTCCCGCTTCTTTGCCAGCGAGTTCCCGCTCGAGCCCCATCATCGCTCCAAGAATCATCGCGATGACCACGCGACCCATAATTTGAGAAAAATCGATCATGATAGGAATTTTTTTGGAAAATCGCTTTCGTCACGAAACGAATGATTTTATAGCGAGAAGTACGAAGTCCGACGAGGCATAGTATTAACTATGGCGAGGAGGAATGAGTAGTTCGCAGCCTAAAATCAGTTGGTTGAGTAGAAATGGATTTTTTAAAGAAGTTCCAGTATAGTATAACACAAATGAGAACACTCATCTCCGAAATTGCAGCTAAAGATGGTCAGGAAGTTGAAATTAAAGGCTTCGCCCAGACTATTCGGGACCAGGGAAAGATTGTTTTTATTCTTCTCCGTGATGCAACGGGACTCATTCAGATTGTTTTTACAAAAGAGTACTTGGAGACAATGCAAAAAGCTCAGACGGTAACGATTGAATCTGTCCTTGCGGTTAAGGGATTAGTTAAAAAAGAGGCGCAGGCTCCCGGTGGTTTTGAAATGCTCGGGAAAGAATTGGAGATTCTCTCCTTATCTGATCCAAAATTACCCATTCCTATTCTTGAGAAGGGCAGTCAGGAAGAAGCGGATCAGTCTATTCGTCTCGACTGGCGCTGGTTGGATCTTAGAAAGTCCCGGAACCTTCTAACCTTTCAGGTCTGGACCACACTTGAGGCAGCGTTTCGTGAGTATTGGGTAAAAAATAATTATATCGAGATCCACACTCCTAAGCTTATCGGCGCACCAAGTGAATCGGGGGCTGAGGTTTTTGAAGTAAAGTATTTTGAACGAGTGGCTTATCTCGCTCAGTCGCCGCAGTTTTATAAGCAGATGGCTATGGCTGGAGGATTCGAGAAAGTTTTTGAGATAGGTCCAGTTTTCCGAGCTGAGCCATCGTTCACTTCCCGTCATGCCACTGAGTTCACGGGTTATGATGCCGAGTTCTCTTATATTGATTCTCATGAAGATGTGATGGCCGAAGAGGAAAAGGCCATTGCTTATGCCTTGCGAGCGGTTAAAGAAAAACATGGCGATGCTATCGAAGCCGAGTTTGATCGCGTGGTCGTAGTTCCCGATGTGCCCTTTTCCCGGGTTTCAATGAAAGAAGCTAAGGAGATTTTAAAAGGACTCGGTGTGCCAAGTGAGAAAGAAGGAGATCTATCTCCAGAAGAAGAGCGGAGGATCTCAGAGCACGTGAAGGAAAAAGAAGGCCATGAGTTTGTTTTTATTACCGACTATCCGGCAACTGTTCGTCCCTTCTATCATATGCGCCACGATGACGATAATAAGCTCACGAAAAGTTTTGATCTTTTGTGGAATGGCTTAGAGATTACAACTGGCGCTCAGCGGGAACACCGGTATGATGTTTTGGTTTCTCAGGCTAAGGAAAAGGGGATGAACATAGAATCAATCCAGTTCTATCTCAACTTTTTTAAATATGGCTGTCCGCCACATGGCGGATTTGGAATGGGACCGAACCGTATGATCATGAAACTTCTCAATCTGGATAACGTTCGAGAAGCTATGTTTCTTTACCGTGGAGTGAAGAGGCTTGAGCCGTAATCATTTTTCTTTGGCTAATTTCGGTGTTTCGATTTGCGGTACTCGACAATGTACGATCAAGTACATTTTACTCCGTTCTTCAATCGCGCCTTGAAATTGTCACAAATAAAATCGATTTTATTTGCCAGAAAGACACGAATATATTAGCATTCAAGCCACTATGACAGAAACAAAAAACCAGTTTGCAGAGGAAAAAACATTAGTCATTATCAAGCCAGATGGAGTTCAGCGTGGCTTGGTAGGTGAGATTATTAAACGTTTCGAACGAACTGGCTTGAAGCTAGTCAGTCTTAAAATTCAGGTGCCGACCGGTGATAAGGTTAAGCAGCACTATACTCTTGATCCGGAGTGGATTAGAAAAGTTGGCGAGAAATCAATTGAAGGGTACAAGAAGAAAGGATTAACACCTCCTTCTGAAGATCCTATAAAAGTAGGTGAGACAGTTGTCGAAGTTCTTGTTAAATATTTCACCAGCGGTCCAGGCGTCTTTATGACCTGGCAAGGTGCTCACGCGGTGGGTGTTGTTCGTAAACTTGTCGGCGGAACCGAACCACTCTCATCCGACGTCGGAACAATTCGTGGTGATTTCGTTCTCGATTCTTACCAGATGGCTGACCAAGGTGGTCGTGCAATTCGAAATTTGATTCACGCTTCCGGCAGTGTGGAGGAAGCAAAGAATGAAATTACGCACTGGTTTAAGCCTGAGGAAATTGTTAGTTATTCTCTTGTTACCGATAAGATTCTTTACGACGTAAATCTCGACGGAATCCTCGAGTAGTCGTCGTTTTTTTCAAAAAACGGTGTGGTACAATACAACTGGTGATTTGGTTTAATCCTTTCGATCGTAGAGAGAAATTTTTTGTTCTTTTAATCGCCCCAGAGAAGGTGAGTGCGGTTTTATTTGCGGTCACGAGAGATAGAATTATGAGCTGCGAGAAGTTCTGGCCCGATTTTGATTTGAGCTCCTCATCTCGCTGGTGGCCAAAAATTCTTCCTCACTGGAACGTGGTGGTGGCGGCCTCGCCAAACCTAGCTTACACCGCTCATGTTTCTTTTCAATTAGAGCGTGAGCACGGAGAGAAAACTCCTTTATCTTTTCCAGAGCTTGAGAATCTTTTGAGTCGCGGAATGAATCAGGAGTTCATTCGGTATCGCAAGATTGCCAGTCAGGCCTTAGGGGTGAGTGATCTCGATACTGTTCTTGCGGATAGTCGAATAATCGATTTTAAAATTGATGGCCATCGCGTTCATAATCCCATCACCTTTAGTCCAAAGCAGCTCCACGCGGCAGTAGAGATAACTTTTATTCATCGTCAGCTTTATGAATCTTTGCGGAATCTTATTCGCCGACAGAATTTCTTTTTCACAAGCTCAGCTCAAGCGAAACTAACTACTCTTCAGAAGGCCTACAGTGCGCCCTTTGCTTTGGCCGTTCTCGAATCTCCCCACTCGGCCCTATTTCAAGTTGTCTCATCTGATTTAGGGAATGACTATCGTCGGCACGATTTGGCGTGGTCCGCGAAGGAGTTCTTAGAGGTTTTTATTGAAACATGGGGAGTTAATGAAGAAATTGCCCGGGATCTGTATCGTTTGCACGAGAAAGGGATGTTGCCCAAGAGTTCTGAGGCACATGTGGCTAAGCGATTTAAAGAGATATCCGAACGCCTCGATGCCTCGCTGAAGAGCGTTTCTGCCTCAGGGACAATTCTCGTGACAAGTCAGGAGGAGATTCCGTTTACTTCCAAAAAGTTCACATTTCAGAAAATCTCCCTTCCGACTCTCCTTGAGAAGATGGGCTTTACGGCAGTAGGAGACAACTGGCCAGTGGCTGATTATGAACGATTTTCCTATATTGCGCCGCTTCTAGACTTCTTTTCTGATCAGGGAAGTCAGGAAATTAATCGGTGGTTGCGCCGGAGACTTCACTGGTTGGGCTCAATGAACTATAATTAAACGATATGTCCAAGTTATTTATTGATAAGAAAGATACGTTGACTCTGATTGCGGAGAAAGTTTCCGATGCGCCAGATGATGTGGTGACGTTAGTCGTGCCGCGAGGATCAAAGTTGGGAGAGGGGAATCATCTCCATATTTTAAAAAACCATGCCGAGGAGCTTGGAAAAACTATTATCATTGAGTCTATTGATGAGCATATTCTAGCCCTCGCTGATAAACAGGAAGTTGAAAGAATTCATCCGCTTTTTGAAGGTGGGAGTAAGCATAAAACGTTTTCGGATATTCGGTCACACGAACACGAGAAGGCGGCTCCTTCGCATCATGTTGCCCCACACCACGCCCCTCATAAGGCCGTAGAGGTTGATGATGAAACCAGAGAAAAGGAAGTTGGGGAGGAGGTTCAAAAACCAAAAAAGAGGCGTTCATTTGGAATTCCTGCACGTTTTCGCCGAGCCGCAAAAGAAGAGGCGGAATACGAATCTGTTAAAGAGGCAGAAGAGGTGTATGAGGAAAGAGAGGAGTCGGCGAGTCGTCCTTCTTCCCGCCGCCGCCTTTTGGTGGGAGGTATTCTTGGAGGGATTCTTATTTTAATCGTTGGTGGTTGGGGAGTTGGAAAAGCACTTGGTCGGGCAGATCTTTCCGTTACCCTTGCCAAAACCCCATGGCAGTCCAGCGCTGTTATTGTTGCCGACAAGGCTCCGAGCGCCGCTCGAGCTGGCGACGTTATTATTTCAGCCACTCTTTTTACGGAGAAGAAAAACACTATCCAGTTCTTTAAGGCGACTGGCAAAAAGCAGACGAGCCAGAAGGCAGTGGCCAAGGTGATGCTGTATAACGGATACGATTCTTCTCCTCAGGCCTTAGTTGCCACGACCCGCTTAGCTACCCCCGATGGAAAGATCTTCAGGCTTGATAAGGGGGTGACGGTTCCGGGAGCAAAGTTGGAAAATGGAAAGATTACTCCGGCCGGCATTGAAGTGGCAGTTACTGCTGACCAGCCAGGACCGACGTATAATGTTGGGCCATTTGAAAAAATGACCGTTGTTGGGTTTAAGGGAACTCCTAAATATGATGGTTTTTATGCCGTGATGAAGGAAAAGGCTAAAGGCGGCATTATTGGAGAAGCTCCATTTCCAACCGACGATGACATAAAAAAAGCTGAGGATAAAACAAAGGGTATCATTCAGTCATCACTCGATCTTGATATCCGTCGTCGCGTTCCGGAGGAGCTGAAGATTTTGAAAGAAGCTTCTTCTGCTCAGATTTCTAAACTCATAGTAGATACCGTAGCAGACGAGCAGGGAAACTTTAGTGTTCAGGGCGAGGGACAGCTTTCTGTTATAGTATTCAAAGAGAGTGATGTGGAAACGGTACTTTCGAGCATGATGACCGAGGATCATCCCAAGCAGGTTTTTAAAACCATTACGTTGTCTTATGCAAGTGTTCAGCCCGACTTTACGAACGGTAAGATGAGTATGACCGTAAAGGCGGATGCTGTTTTAACCAGTCCACTGGACGAAGATGCTCTAAAAGCCCAAGTCTCCGGTAAATCCCTGGATGGAGCGAAACAGATCCTGGCTGGTTTGGTCGGTTTGGAACAGGGGAAAATAGGTATTTATCCACCGTGGCTCTGGTCAATGCCCACAAATCCAGAGAGGATAACTATTACCGTAGACTAATCTCCTGATTCAGTTGACAATCCCAAGGAGATGCGGTTATAATTCCTGAACTGTTTATAGATGGTTCCTAATTCCCAAGAAGCAGGTCGTGAGCGAGGAAAGGTAGAAGAGGCCCTCCCCGGGCTCTCTTTCCGAGTTAGACTTATCGATCATGATCGAGAAGTGATAGCTTACCTTGCCGGCAAACTAAAACTGCATCATATTAAAGTCCTCCCGGGCGACACCGTTCTCATGGAACTGTCTCCCGATGGTCATAGGGGCAGGATCGTCAGACGGTTATAGTACGAGAAAACAATGCAAGTACGTTCTTCAATCAAGAAGCGGTGTTTAAATTGTAAAATCGTCCGTCGCACCGGACGCTTGTATGTGGTCTGCAAGAATCCCAAACATAAACAACGTCAAGGATAAATCATGCGTATTTTAGGTATCACCATTCCCGATGACAAGCATATTAACGTTGCCTTAACGTACATTTACGGTATTGGCCCGGTTGTGAGCGAGAAGATTTTGAAAAATACTGGCATCAAGCCAAACAAGAAGGCCAAAGAACTGACCGCCGAAGAGACCAACAAAATTCTGAGTTTCATTGAAAAGAACGTTTCCGTCGAAGGAAATCTTCGCCAGCAGGTTCGTCGCAATATCCAAAACTTGAAAGAGATGAATGCGTATCGTGGTACCCGTCACGCTCGCCGATTGCCGGTTCACGGCCAGCGCACCAAGACAAACTCCCGAACTGTTCGCGGTAATGTTCGTAAGACCGCTGGTAGTGGAAAGAGAAAAGTTGATCTCAAGTAAAAAAACATGGGAAAGAAAAAAGTTATTCAAAAATCAGGAGAAGAAGCATCTTCCAAGGGGACTGCTGCTCGCAGTGGTACTTCGGGTAAGGGTAAGGCTCGGAAGGTTCAGGAAGGCAATGTCTATATTAAGGCTTCCTATAACAACACCATGATGACCGTTACTGATGTAAAGGGTGAGGTGTTGGCCTGGGCTTCGTCTGGATCTCTCGGATTTTCTGGTCCTAAAAAGGCTACTCCATTTGCCTCTTCTAAGATTGTGGCTGCCGTAGCAGAACGCTTGAAGAATACTGGCCCAGTAGATATACACGTTATCGTGAAGGGAATTGGTAGTGGTCGGGATTCTGCAATCCGATCCCTTCCAAATCACGGTTTCAATATCCTTTCTATTAAAGATGCTACTCCGGTTCCTCATAACGGTCCTCGTCCACCGAAAGTACGACGCGTATAAATTATTATGATTAAATCCAAGGAAAAAAGAGAGCGATTTTTGGGAGAAGGCCTCCACCTGAAAGGGGAGCGCTGTCTTTCGCCGAAGTGCGCTGTTTTGCGCCGACCATACCCACCAGGAGTTCACGGTCCGAACCCTTCGCGACCTCGAAAGCTCTCTGATTTTGCAAGACAGAGCCGAGAGAAGCAGAAATACAAGGTGAGCTATGGCTTGACCGAGAAAGGCCTCCGCCGACTTTTTGATATCGCTAATGAGGATAAGGCCCCAACTGCCCAGAAGCTTCAGGAGCTCTTAGAGCGAAGACTGGATAATACTCTTTTCCGTCTTGCCTTTGCCTCGTCTCGATCGACAGGACGCCAGATAATTGGACATGGACATATCACCGTGAATGGTAAAAATGTAAGGACCCCAAGCATCCTGGTCGAGAAAGGCGATATTATTGGTTTCAAGGAAGGATCCAAGGCCAAGGCTAAGTTGATGAAAGACGGCAAAGAAGCCTTGCTTAAGAAAGATGTTCCAGCCTGGTTATCGGTCGATGGAGATAAGGTGACCGGTACCGTTACTACTTTGCCATCTGATTTGGAACAGCGATTCGAAGTCAGCTTACTCGTTCAGTCATTTACAAAATAGAGTCGAAACTTTTTTTACAATCATGAAAATCACTCATTTAAGCGAATCAGTTTCAATCAAAGTTATCTCAGAAGATGCTAAGAGCGGCGTTTTCGAAGTTGAGGGTCTTTATTCTGGCTACGGTTTAACAATTGGAAATGCCTTGCGCCGAGCCCTTCTTTCTTCTTTGCCTGGAGCAGCCGTCACTCAGTTTAAAGTGAAAGGTGTATCACACGAGTTTTCTACTCTTCCTGGCGTAAAGGAAGATGTTATTGAGTTGAGTTTAAATCTCAAACAGCTTCGTTTTCGAGTTCACACCGATGAGCCTCAGGTCCTTCTTTTGAAGGCCAAGGGAGAAACGGTGGTTACCGCTCGCGATCTCGAATCAAACTCAGAGGTTGAACTGATCAATCCTGATATCACTATTGCTACGCTGACCGGAAAATCTAGCTTTTTAGAGCTGGAGGTTACTGTTGAGCGAGGTCTTGGTTATTCAGCTGTGGAGTCCCGCAAGCGAGAGAAGTTGGGAATTGGCGTAATTGCCTTGGATGCCTTTTTCTCACCAGTCACAAAAGTGAACTATGTTATTCAGGATATGCGTGTTGGTGAGCGAACTGACTACAACAAGCTTCACCTAGAAATCGAGACCGACGGTACTATCAGCCCTTCGACCGCCCTCCATAAATCCGCGAATGTTCTCCGCGACCACTTTGAGAAAGTTTCTCAAGTAGTCGAGCAGGCTTTCGATATTCATGAGGCAACCGCAGGAGAGGGAAAGAAAAAAGCGACCAAATCAAAAAAATAGATAACGAAGCATGCAGCATAGAAAGAAAGGAAGAAAATTTCATCGGATCGCGTCAAAGCGCGCGCCCTTTATCAGAAATCTTGTGAACAACTTGATTCGTTCGGAGCGCATTGAAACGACCGAGGCTCGCGCCAAGGAAATTCGCCCGAAAGTAGAGAAGCTTATTACTATGGGCCGGAAGCAGACTTTGGCCGCTCGCCGATTGTTAATCCAGCGCCTCCACAACGAACGGATGGCTGCCAAGGTTATTGACGTCCTTTCTCCTCGCTATGCTGAACGAAAAGGTGGCTACCTTCGAATTAAGAAGTCGTCAAAAGCTCGTCGTCGAGACGGATCAGTCCTTGTCGTAATCGAGTTTGTGTGATAAAAATCAAGACCTTACCATGGATCACCATATTGATGCAGAAAATAAAAGATTGGGTCGCTTAGCCTCGGATATTGCCGTGATTCTTCAGGGCAAGAACGATCCTTCTTACGAGAAGCACCGAGTGAGCGGTGATCGAGTTATTTTAAAGAACTGGGACAAGGTGACAATCAGCGGTAAGAAGTTTCGAGATAAGATCTACTATCGACACACTGGCTATATGGGCCACTTGAAGAGCCTCACCTTTGAAGAGGCTTATACGAGAGATGCTAAGCGAGTGATTCGAGATACAGTTCGACGCATGCTTCCAAAGAACTTCATCAACACCCCTCGTTTGAACAATCTCGTTTTTGTGGGAGCTAAAGAAGAGAAGAAAGCTGATTAATTATTATGGAAAAAACCGCAACAAAGAAGACCGCAGTAAAAGCGCCAGCCACTCGCTACTTTGAAGGTGTTGGTCGTCGAAAGACTGCCATTGCCCGAGTTCGTATTACTCCCGGCGGAACCAAGTTTATTGTGAACGATAAAAAAGTATCCGATTATTTTGATATTAAAAAGTTGCAGACGATCGCTCAGTCATCTTTATCCGAACTTCAAATGGGAGATAAGTTTGGTGTTCAGGCCAAGGTTCAGGGTGGGGGAATTGCCGCTCAAGCCGAAGCAGTCCGACACGGCGTAGCTCGAGCCCTCGTTGTTTCTGATGACGCATTGAAGCCACGTCTTCGAGTGCTTGGATTTATGACTCGCGACTCCCGCATGGTTGAACGAAAGAAGTATGGCTTGAAAAAAGCCCGCAGAGCTCCGCAATGGGCAAAGCGCTAAAGCGCGTTACAAAAAACCACCGAAAGGTGGTTTTTTGTTTGCCCAATTGCGGAGAGGAAGGGGGTCGGGGAGGGGCGGGGAATGAGCCTCTCCCCGTGTCGGAAATAGCCCGAAAAGGGCGTTTAGAAACCGAGGGTTTCTAAAGAGCGAAGCGACTCCTCATTGGGCCAAAAGATAACTCACCTTTCTATTTTGGCTCGCCGCCGAAAGGCCGAGTTCGCCAAAGGATAGAAAGGTTCGTTCGGTGTTTCCTGAAGGTAGAAAACCGCCAAAAGGCGGTTTTCTGTTATAATGTCGCTAATGAATAAATCGGAACAGTACATAGCCGACCAACTTAGGGGCCTGAAAGAAAAGTCAGCAGGTCCAAATGAGGGATTGATTGGGTTTCTGTTTAAAACAGTAATGTCTAAGAAATTTAGGAAATACAGCGTAAATCTTGAGTATCAAGCACACATACATTCAGCGATAGATCTAAATTTTAAAAATGGAGAACCTATCAAAGTAGCTATGGTTTTCGGTGGCTATAAGCTCTGGCGATTTGAGGAAGCTCCTGAGCCAGACTGGGCTGAGCTATTCAGCATAATTTACTATGCTCACTGGCTAAAACCTATAGCCGACCACTACAAACCAGGTGTCTGGTTCGACTTCTATTCCGATGACGTAATTGTAAAATACATAGACAACATCCCAAAAGAAGATACGAATAAATATAGCGAGACATTTCAAGGACTTCTAGATTTTACTAGAAAGTATCTGCCAAACAACTTCAAAATAACCTTCAATAGGGTTGGCGATCAATATAAATCCGAGAAAGATTTTCTAACCGATGTGGAAATCCAAAAGAAGAAGTTATTAGAGAAGTATGGCGGGAAACTGCCAAAACTAACGGAAGAACAGAAAGATACGCTCAGCTTGAATGTTCGGTTGACCGAAGAACAGAAGGAAACTCCCAAGTGGGAGGAGATTCAACTTCTGCACGATGCCTACATGCTTGTTGAAAGGCGACGGCCTTATTATCGAACTCCCGACAAAATAGTGGCGATCACCAAGAAGCTCGACAATACAATTGCTGTAGGTACTACCAAGACTTCGATTGCCAAGTTCTGGGCCGGCGTAGGAGCTCTAAAGAGAACAAAGGATGATGGGTTTATAGAAACCATCCTCACGCCCAATCAACTCTCCTCGGTAAATCCGGAATGGGAGACAATCGAGATTAATGGATTAAAAGGAAAAAACTTCCAGAGGATTAGAATTGTTTCCTAAAGCTCATATTGGTTCGTAGTATCCCGGTGGGCCAAGCGATAAAAACAAAAAGGACCCGAAAGGGTCTTTTTTGTTTTTCATCTTTGCTTCATACGGGAAAATGATATAATGGATTTATCCCGTAGAAGATCCAGACTTTCTATATTTAGGGAGGGCAAATTGTTCCGCTACCGCTGGTTCGTCCAGGGCCTAGGAACTGAGCCCACCCACCTGGCATTTGGCTGGGTTGTCTTCTCGGGATACCAGAGAAAACCCCTTAAAATGGGGTTTTTCTGTTGCTTGGGGAGGTTTCGGCTGGTATCATTCATGAATACTATAAATGCCCGACACAGCCCATAATTACGCCAATAAGAAGGTTATAATCTTTGACCTAGACGGAACGCTCACTATTAGTAAGTCTAAGATGGATTCAGAGATGACAGGTCTCGTAGGCGACCTTCTGAAGGAGAAAATGGTGGCTATTATTTCCGGTGGGCATTTTGGTCAGTTTGAGAAACAGTTTCTGGTTGCTGCGCCCTACTCAGCCGACCTTTTGGCAAAGCTTTTCCTTTTTCCGACAAACTCGACTGCGTTCTATAAATCGCAGGATGGCTTGTGGCAGAAGGTATATGAGGAGGCTCTTTCGGAGCTAGAAAAGAAAGAAATCATGGAAGCCTTTAAAAAGGTTTTTACGGAAATGAACTATCAGCGTCCGGAAACAATGTACGGTATTGATTTAGAGGATCGGATCACTCAGGTTTCTTTTTCTCCCCTGGGACAGCAGGCTCCTCCAGAAAAGAAGGAGGAGTGGCGAACGGCCCACGACCCTCTTCGTCTCCAGATGAGAGATCTTCTGTCTCAGCATCTTCCGAACTTTGAAGTGCGAACCGGAGGTATCACAACCATTGATGTGACAAGAAAAGGAATTGATAAGGCTTACGGAATTAAAAAGATTGAGGAGGAGCTTCATATTCCCAAAACCGATATGCTTTTTGTGGGCGATGCTATCTATCCAGGCGGAAACGACTATGCTGCTGTTGAGGTGGGTATTGATTATGTGAAGGTCTCTGGGCCTGAGGATGTGAAGACTTTGATTCGTGCCCTTATCAATCCGGCTACTTGAACCACTATGGATTATTTAGAAGAGTATAAAAGAGAAAATGAAAAGGATCTAAAAGCAGTAGAGGAAAAATTGGAGAGAGAGACCAAAAAGAACCTACCTCTTCAGGGTTATTTCTTATACCAGATAAAGCAAGAAATTGTTTCTCATTTACTGAAAAATTTTGGAGGAGATGAGAAATCCTTTGGCGATGCTATTAATCTAGAATTACCGCCATCTCATGTTTCTTTCGATCTGGCATTCTCTGTTTTCAAATTAGCTGAAGTTATTGGAGAGAAAAATCTGAAGGAATTAGTTCAAAAGGTGGTCACCGCTTTGAATGAGTTACCAAGTGCTATGAGGCAGCCCGTCGAAAGCCTTGGGCCCTTCGTGAATTTTAAAATCAAAGACGATGTCTTGATTAGCGCTGTTCTGGGAGCGGTAAAGGATCTTGGAGCTCATTATGGGAAAAGTGATGGCGATGGCAGAAATGCTGATAAGGTTTTTTTAATAGAATACTCTTCGCCAAATATCGCAAAGCCCATTGGGGTGGGACATATGAGATCAACAATTATTGGTCAGGCATTAGCTAATCTTTCGGAGGCCACCGGCTATAAAGTTGTTATCAAACATAACTATCTTGGAGACTGGGGAACTCAGTTTGGTAAGTTGGCCTATGCCTATGAGTTGTGGGGAAATGAAGCGATGCTTCAAGAAAACCCGCTTCGCAATCTAAAAGATCTGTATGTTAAATTTCATGAAGAAGCTGAGAAAGATCTAACTCTTGAAGAAAGAGGAAGAGAGTATGCGGCCAAGCTTGAATCAGGAGACGAAAAACTTTTGGAATTGTGGGCGCGCTTTAGAGCAATTAGTATTCAGGGATTCAAAGAAACATTTGGAAAACTCGGTGTTCAGTTCGACGCTTATCTTGGTGAAAACTATTTTGGTGCTTCCAATGAGAAGGACAATCTTGTAGAAGAGTGCTTGAAGCGTGGTATTGCTCATACTGATCCCGAAACAGGGGCGGTGGTGGTTGAGGGACTTAAAAACAAAGAAGGAAAAGAACTGCCATCATTTATTTTAAGGAAGAAGGATGGCACTACTTTATACTTAGGTCGAGATCTGAGTGCTCTAAAAGAGAGAATTCGATTATGGCATCCCGCTGAGGTGGCTATCATTGTAGGCAAGGAGCAGGAACTTCATTTTCGACAACTTTTCGCTTTAGCTACCCATCTGGATATTTTGAACGATAAAATAACCGCTCGTCATATAGATTTTGGAACTGTTCTGTCCGAGGGCAAAAAGATGTCTACGAGAAAGGGGAGCCTGGTTGAGCTCGAAAGCTTGCTCGAGGAAGCCATAGAGAAAGCTGCTACCTTACTCAAAGAAAAAAATCCCGATATTTCCCAAGAGACTATTCAAAAAAATGCTGAGACCATAGGTGTTGGAGCAATCATTTATAATGACCTTCGTCAGTCACGGGAACGGAACATTTCTTTTGATTGGGATCGAATGCTGAATTTTGAGGGTGCGAGTGCGGCTTATTTGCAATACACTGCTGTTCGCATCGGTTCAATTTTAGAAAAAGTAGGAGAAGGAGATATTTATCCTGAAAAACTTGAAACTATTGAACGAATACTAATCGTAAAACTTGGATTATTCCCAAAAATTATCTGTCAGGCCAGAGAGAATGATGCGCCTCATTTGGTGGCTACTTACCTCGAGGAGTTGGCTCAGCTTTTTAATAGTTTCTACGCCGCCATTTCAGTTAAAGATACGGAAGACGAAAATCATCGAAAGATGAGAATCCAGCTCATTTCAAGTGTTCGTCAGGTTCTTTTGAATGGCCTCAACCTTCTGAACGTGAAAGTTCCGGAAAGGATGTAGGTGATAACAAGGTTGTCGGGCTGCCGGGAATTGAACCCGGTCTACATCCACCCCATGGACGCGTACTACCGGTATACTACAGCCCGATCGGTAGCTATTAGAGTATCCGAGTTCCTCCTGTCCGTAAAGATTAATGCCCCCGTTCTCCTTTTGAAGAGAGTCGGTTTGAGGTATAATTTTTCCTATGCCACGAACAAAAAAGATTAAGAGAGAAGTTGCTTCTAAGGAAGTTTTTATTAACGAGGAGATCGTTCCATTAGCCGATGAAGTTCCAGTAGGCGAGAGTATTTGGAGGAAGCTTGCTCGATGGATTACGGTTATTTCAGTCTCTCTTATCCCGGTCATATTTATTCCGGGAATGTTTCCTATTTCCTTCATAGTCCAGGAGACGGTCATTGCTATTCTTGCGCTTATTGGCGTGCTGTGTTTGCTGATGGAGGTGTTGCAGAAAAAGCGTTTGTTTTTCTCTCCGGGCTCAGTAGCTGTTTTTGCTTTTCTTGCGATTTTTATGATAGGCGCTACTGCCTCACTTGTTCTTTCACCTTCTTTTCAACTTAGCTTTTGGGGAGCTGGATATCCAGAAGGGATAACGGCACTGACTTTGATTGTGGGTATTAGTTTGTTTTTTTTGGGCTCACATTTATTTACTGAGAGAAAAGATTTATTCCTACTAGGAAAGTGTTTAGCAGTATCTTTTGGTGTCGGTATGATTTTCTCAGTTATCTCCACTATATCAGTTTTGTATGCTCAACAGCCGTTCTTAGGGATAGTGGTGGGGGGATTTAATCTTCTGGGTAGCACTATTGCTTTCTCTGTTTTTGCAGGCATGATCTTCTTTTTCACGATGTTCGTGCTTTCATATTTTGAACACAAGCTGCTTCGTAAAGTTCTTTTATCTCTCCTGGGGATAGCATCTTTTTTCTTACTACTCTTAACCGGTAGTCAGGCAGTTTTGATTGTTTCAGCCATCACCCTCGCCTTATTTTCTGTTTTCCGAATTTTTGGAAAACGAGAAGAGGAAAAAATGAGCCAGAAAGAAACAGGGATTATTATTTTTTGTATTCTTGCTACTATTGTCATGGGTTCGTACGGATATAGATTCAATACCTTTCTATCTCTTGTGCCCCCAGAGGTAGCCCCTAGCCTTACAACCTCAGTCTCTATTGCCACCCGCACTCTTCAGGCTAATCCCCAAACCTTCCTTTTCGGATCTGGTCCGAATACCTATGCATTTGATTATGTTCGTTTTCGGCCGCTTGAGGTTAATCTCAGTTCCTTTGGAGACATTGATTTACAGGCCAGCTACTCTCTTTGGCTGACTCTTCTTCCTATAGTGGGGGTAGTTGGCTCCTTAGGATTATTGGCCGTGTGTTTGATTCTTTTGGGTCGAGGGATCAGCTTCTTTCTTAAAAAGAGTGATGATGTTGATTATGTGTTGCGGAACGGAATCTTACTTATTACCATCTACCTTTCCCTCAGCTCTCTGGTTTATAGCTTTACCTTTGGATTAGTAGGCTATTGGTTTTTCTGCTTAGGTCTTCTCCTTGGCTTTTCTGGAGATCGTGATTTGAATCAGAAAAGCTTTTCTTTTGAGACGGCAACTCGATCGTTTATAGGATCATTTGTGGTCATAGTAAAAGCTTTAGTCTTGGGAATTCTGATTTTCTTCTTAGGACAAAGGATCGGCTCGTTTTCTATCATTAATAGTACTCTTGGTAGTCGTGAGAATAGCAATCAAACTTCTATTGAAAATGTAACGAGAGCCTACGAAATATTTCCCCATGAGAATACTGCGAGAATCCTGAGCTCTCTGTGGTTTTCTGAGGTGGTCAGCAATACTCGCACGGCCTCATCAAGTAGCGTTTCTTTGGCTCAGGAGGCTCTGAATAGTACTTTGTATTACGCTCAGGAAGCTGTGCGTCTCAATTCCACCAATCATCAAAATCCTGCACTCTTAGGAGAGATCTACCGGAACATCTTATCCGCACAGGGAGCTCTTGAGGGTGGGATATTAGCCTATAAAGAGGCTGAGCAATTACATCCCACCAATTCCTCGTACCCGCTGATTCTTGGACACCTCCATCTCATAAAAGCCGAGGCGGTAACTTCCTCAGATGCGGTGGCCTTGCGTAGCGCGGCAGAAAATTATTTACGAAAAGCAGTCTATCTAAAGCCAGATAATTATGAGGCATATTTGGTTCTTGCGGAGACTTACCAAAAACAGGGGAGGGTACCAGAGGCAATTTCTATTTTAGAAGCAGTGACTGCTCAAGCTTCACAATTTTTGAATGCCCGTCTTTTCCTTGCCTCTCTTTATAAAGAAGCAGGCAAAATAGAAGAGGCAAGGGTTCAGCTTCAGGAGGCTTTGAAAATTGATCCAGAAAACGAAGAGATTCAAGCTGAATTAAAAACCCTCAGTAAGGAAAAATAAGAGAGTAGGATCTTTATCTGAAGAAATAAAAAAAGAGGCTTAAGCCTCTTTTTTTATCTTCGTTTTCGGCACCTTCACTTTCTTCACCTGATTCATCTTCTTGATACAGGAGGTACATATCTTCATTCGCACTCCTTTAACCTGCGCCCACTGAAGATTGGGGTATTTTCGCTGTCCTGGAATAGGGTTGTAGTGGCCTCGAAGCAGCTTCCGCTTACCTCGAATGATTGATCCTTTGCCACAAATTTGACACTGTCGCATGGGGGCTATTCTAGCATTACTAGGAGAAGAAGTCAAAACTACCGAAAGCAATACTAGAATGAAGTTTTCTTATCAGAAGACCTCGCGGAGGTCGGTCGGACTGAGCGGATCAAAAATCCAGTAGGATTTTATGTGTGTCTTCCGATAAGAAAAACGAACTCGTTATTCCATTCGTACTCGGATTTTCTTGGCTTTTTGTCGAGTTAGTTTCGGAAGACGAATTGTGAGCACTCCATTTTTAAAGACTGCATGAGAGCTTTCAGCATCAACCTCCTGAGGGAGGATGACTGACCGAGAGAACTTTCCCCAGTAGCATTCCTGATAAAAATAATCCTCGCTCTTAATCTGGTGTTCTCTGCGGCGCCTTCCTTTGATTGTTATCGAGTCGGCGGTCACATTAATATCCAGGTCTTTGTCTGGATCAACACCAGCTACCGCAGATTCCACCACAATTTCAGTTGGGGTTTGGTAGACATCAATAGTAAGCTGTCCCTCTGGTTCGTCATCGGCCGAAGGTTCTTCGGGACGAAAATGCAACTTTGGTTTACTGGAAATACTGGAAGATGCCTTAGCGAGATCGATTTGGAGCGATTCGCTATTTTCTTCAGTTATTTCTTCGTCAATATGAGTTTCTGAGTGTGGGTTCATGTGCATAGAGTATACCATCTTTTAAATCGATCGCCACTTTAGCTCTTCAAAATCACTTAATACAAAAAATCCAGCAACCAAGAGTAGGGGAAGAACAAAAAACATACTTCCATAAGTAATGATAAGGTAGTTGAAATAGGTGTGCAACCCCGATGCGAGAACGAGTCCGAGGATAATATATCCTGGCCTATGGAAATGTCTGATACTCAAGGCCCAGAAGTATCCAACAATGGCTGAGCAGAGAGCGTGGAGCAGGGTAGAGCCAACGAAACGCAAAGAGGCAATCTGAGCGACGGAGGTGAGGAGCTGGTTTCGATTTGCTTCCTGAGAGAGGTAGGCAACATTTTCAAGGGTGGCAAAACCAAGAGCGCCCACCACCATGTAGATCATGGCATCAACTGGTTCGTCGAAGGCTTTCATGTGTCGAATAAAAAGAGCAACGAGAGCGAATTTACCAAACTCCTCAAGGAAAGAAGCCATTGCCAGATAAGACAGTGAAAGATCGAGAGTAGCGCCGAAGAAATAATCTTTGAGAAGGATGCCGACGAAAGCGACGACGATAGCCGAGACCATTCCGACGATAAAGACGAGGGCAACGAGGCGCTTAGGTTCTGGATGATCGTCTTCTTCTTCAAAAAAGAAAAGCCAGATAAATCCAGGAAGAAAGCTAAGGCCGAGGACAGCGGCTTGAAATGCCATATATATGTATTATATCAGACTTCGGAGGGATTAGTTCCACCGTTCTACCATCAGTATCTTTCCCGGGCGAAACTTCTGGTATATTTCTTCAGTTACAAAAGGCATAAATGGGTGAAGCATAACGAGGCTACCCATAAGAATTTGTTTAAGAGTATCGTAAGTGGCCCACTGATCTTCTGAGTCACTACCCTTAAGACGAGGCTTTGCTTTTTCAATAACTTCGTCCGCAAAAGTATGCCAGAAGTAATGATAAGCTTTTTCGCTCGCGAGATGAAAATCATATTCTTCTATGTGCTTAGCAACTTCTGACTTAACTTGGAGAAACTCACTTAGAATCTCCTTATCTTTTTCGGTCGGAATAATACTTTCTGGCTGTGACGATTCAGGTTTATTCATAACGAGAAATCGAGATACATTCCATATCTTTGTGGCGAAGTTGCGGTAGCCACGAACGCGGTCTTCGTCGAACTTTACATCGCTTCCTGGCGAGGCTCCAGCGATGAGGGCCATTCGTAGGGCGTCCGCCCCATACTTTTCAGCCATATCAAGTGGGTCAATACCATTTCCTTTTGATTTGCTAAATTTCTGA
>Ga0207952_1000715_pt1 | contig 20945 bp, 10 predicted proteins | sample SubbioR12Aug_8Ca_FD_184831 | JGI IMG/M metagenome (GOLD analysis project Ga0207952, IMG submission 184831) | Serpentinite rock and fluid subsurface biosphere microbial communities from McLaughlin Reserve, California, USA - CR12Aug_8Ca (SPAdes) | ecosystem: Environmental > Terrestrial > Deep...
GAATGAGAAGCAGTTGCGCAGTTGCTTCATATATTGGGCGGCAATCGCCTTCTTCATCATGGGGCCGATACAAATTGCCTTGCCAGTGATGGCAAATCAACTCAGCAATAGCGCCAGCGCTCTGGGCTTGCTGGCAGGTTCACACGGTGCAGGTACACTATTGGGTATGGCATTGGCAGGTATGAAACCTAATCTGCGCTTTGGTAACCTGGGGCGCACCATCCTGCTGGTTGATTTTATTGTGGGCATCCTGTTCATACCCATGGGTTTGATCAACTCCAGTTGGCAAGGTGCAGGCATACTGTTAAGCGTGGGTATCCTGGGTGGCTTTTTGCACGTGGCGGTGTTCACCTGGGTGCAAAAACAGGTGCCACCGAATATGATAGGCCGCGCGATGAGTATGTTTATGTTTATCTTCATGGGCATAGGGCCAGTCTCGGCAGCATTCACTGGCTGGCTGCTGCGCGGCATCACTATTCCGCAATTATTCATGGGTAGTGGTAGTTTGTTGATTTTGATTGTCTTCATGGCTACACAAGTCGGCCCTATCGCCAGTGTGACGGATAAACGCGCCACTGCTTAAGCTTCAAATCGCTGGGACTCAGGCCTCTCATAACTGCAGCACTGAAGCCTGAGTCGCCTTTGCAGGCATAGTCAATCTTGCCATTCAATTTCCAAAAAACAACAACTTGCATGTTAAATCGCGTTAATTTGATTAGCAATTCATTTCCATACAACTTAACTTTCCAGGATTTAGCTCTATCATTAAATCACTGGGTAATTAATTCGAATCATTGTGACTGCACGCAAGAATACAGTATCTAGTCACTTGCCTGCCTGGCATCTGAACTGCTCTATAAGCAGCTCACCTTACCCAATACAGTCACATTTGTTTGGTATTTGATTTACTTGGGGTTTTTCATTCTTCTGTTTCAAGGTACGAAAAATAGTTTTTAGTTCATCAACCAGCACAAATCAAGGAGATATCCATGAAAAAAACTTATCTTGCGTTCGCTTTGGGATTTATTGTTGCTGCATCACCTGTTTACGTATCAGCTGCAGAAAGAAGCACAGAAGCCGAAGCCTTAGCATTAATACAAAAGGCCCAGGAATATATCAAAAAGAATGGTGTTGAAAAATCCATTGTTGAATTTAATAAACTGGATAGTCCTTTTAACACCACTAGCGACATCAATAAAAAAGGTGACCTGTATCTTTTTACGATAGACCAAAAAGGTTATCAGGCAGTTCATGGGAAAAATCCTAAAATTGTAGGAAAAACCATGCTTGACATGCGCGATCAGGATGGCGTTTATCTGATCAAGGAATTAGCCGAAAAGTGTTTTTCTACGGGAAAGGCATGGGTAGCCTATCGCTGGCCCAATCCGGTTAGCAAAGACCTGGAAAAGAAAAAAGGATATGTTGAAAGGGTACCTGGGCAAGATTTTTGTTTGGGAACAGGGATATACTATTAATAAATTTTTTGACGTTTGAAAGAGGAAGCACAAAGCTTCCTCTTGATGATGCTGTGACAGGAAGGAAGATGCATGGCAGGATCGGCTGAACGGCCAAAAATTGCTGGCGTAATTTTCCTGTTGCTTGCAGGTGTGGCAATTGCCGCTATAATTTTGCAAACTTGGTGGGCTATTTCGCAAGACCGTAGCCTCACCTTCAAATCCGAGTATGAGAATGGCCTGGTTACGGTTCGCTTGCTGGAAGAACATGCAACCCAGACTTTACGAGAGGCCGATGGCAATTTAAGCACCGTCATTAACGCCATACAATCCATCAGCAGAGAACGAGAGCTGAATGACGACATCATTCGTGAACTGATCACCCAGGCACAACCTTTTAACAAAGTATTAAAGGCCCTGCAGTACGTAAATACCTCAGGAAAAGCATTTGTCAGTACCGTCGATTATCCTGCATATCAGGTTGATGCCGATGAAAGAACGTATATTCCCTATCTGCTAAAGCATCCTGAAATCAAACACGCCATCATAGGGCATCCATTCGAACGATTTTATGATACTGAACTGGTAGTTCCTCTTGCACGTAATCTATATGCAGACAATGGCACATATCTAGGAATAATCAGCACCGATATCAGTGTCGCTTATTTCAGTTCAGTGTATGCACGGGTTGCCAAAGACAGCAAGGCGATCGTCTCACTATTCACCGACGAGGGTACCGTTATTGTCCGCTTTCCTTTTGATAAAAAGTATGTCGGCAAAGAGGTAAAGCAGTCACCTGTCATCAAGAATTTGGTACTCAAGGAAGTTGAGGGCAACTTCAGGGACAAGCAGTTTCTTGATGAAAAAAACCAGGTAGAACGGCTATATACCTATAGAAAAATTACAGGTTTCCCGATCGTCTCGGTTTTTGCCCGTGACAATGACTTCATCCTTGCCCCATGGCGTGAACGCACACGTGACCGTGTGATATTTTCCGGGGTAACAATATTACTTTTATGCATACTCACATTTTCGCTGTGGATACATATACACCGATTACATAGCTCCGAAGATTCTTTGAGAAAATCGGAAATGTCGCTGCGCGTCAGTGAGAGCAAGTTCGTCAATTTATTCAAATTCTCTCCAGTCCCTCTGGCATTGATCAGTCTTGCAGATGACAAATTGGTGGAAGTAAATGACACACTTCTCAGGCAAACCGGTTTTCAAGTCCATGAAATGATGGGGAAGTCACCGCAGGAGCTACATCTCTGGGAAGATATTAGTTTAAGAAAAAATTACCTGTCACTACTCAAAGAACAGGGCTTTGTTGATCAGTTTGAAATGCGGTTCCGCTACAAGGATGGAAACATTGCCACCTGCTTATTGTCTGCAAGGCTTTTTGAATCTGATGGCAACAAGATGGTCATCTTTACGCCCATAGATATCAGCCAGATACGTGCGATAGAAAATGAGATTCGCCAGTTGAATTCCGATCTTGAAGAACGCGTCAGGCAAAGGACGCAAAGTCTGGAAGAAACCAATAAAGAACTGGGCAATGCGCTGGACAGCCTCACTACCATGCAGGGTGAATTGATACGCTCTGAAAAAATGGCTGCGCTGGGATCACTGGTTGCCGGTATAGCACATGAATTGAATACCCCCATAGGTAACAGCGTCACCGTTGCTTCGACCTTGCAAGATCATGCTGAGTCCATGGAAAATGAATTATCAACCAATCAGCCCCGTCGCTCTATCCTTGCAAAACTAACCCGTGAAACAAGCAAGGGTGCACACATACTTGTGCGTAGCCTGGACAGGGCGGCCCAGCTAATACTCAGTTTCAAGCAAGTCGCAGTAGACCAGTCCAGCAATCACAGACGCATTTTCGACTTGAGCACCACACTCAATGAAATCCTGGTCACACTGGAACCCATGTATAGCAGGACCGCTCATCATCTGCACATAGAATTAGCTTCCGACGTGACGATGGAAAGTTATCCAGGTGCTTTGGCACAAATTCTCACGAATTCGGTGAATAACTGCCTGACACATGCATTTGAAGAGATGGAGCACGGCAATATGTACCTGAAGACCAGGCTTGTTGGTCAACATCAGGTAGAAATCATCTTTAGCGATGATGGCTCAGGCATTTCACCAGAACATCTTGCCCGTGTCTTTGATCCCTTCTTTACGACCAAACTTGGCAAAGGCGGTTCGGGCCTTGGGATGCATATAGTCTACAATCTGGTGACAGATGTGTTGGGCGGCAAGATCGAGCTGGAAAGTGAACCAGGTAAAGGAACCACCATCAGCTTGCTATTGCCCCTTATCGCACCGGTCAAACAAACTGACAAGTTTGCCGCATAGGCTTGCGCAGCACCAAAAAAATGGCGAAGCACGTGACGATAATTAAGCTGGGGATTTGAAAGAGGAAGTTGGCGAGCCTGATCTGCGGCACTTGCGGTAAGTGACTGTGGCTGCTTCGTTCCCGACCTGACCAGATTGGCCACGCCGCAATGCGCAGGGGCCCGCCAAGTCGCATTATATCGTATCGAACACAAACTTGCAGCACTTTGCCCATAATAAGCCAAGCAAGGTACCAGTGTCTTCGCTAGCAGACCAGTTCAATCCGCAATTATTCACCTCCATCCCCACCTGGCCCCGTTTCATCGCATCTTTCCATTTGCACATTCCATTTACATAAGATATACCCGCCAGCGCGCCCTCGCGCAGGGAATAGTTCAATTACAACAAGGAAAAAGCATGGAACTTCGCATACAGCAACTATCAAAACAATACAGTAACGGCGTGCAAGCGCTGGACAATATCAACTTAACCATACCTGCTGGCATGTTTGGATTACTCGGTCCAAATGGCGCAGGCAAATCTACCCTTATGCGTACGCTGGCAACTTTGCAGGACGCTGATTCAGGCACGGCACTGCTGGATAATATCAATATCCGCGAACAAAAAGATCCGATACGCCGTTTGCTTGGCTATCTGCCACAAGATTTTGGCCTGTACCCCAAGGTCAGTGCCTATGATTTACTTGATCACTTCGCCATCCTGAAGGGCCTGGACAACCGCAAGCAACGCAAAGAAGTGGTGGAGGCTTTGCTGCATCAAACCAATCTCTACAATGTCAAAAGCAAGCACCTGGGGGGGTTTTCTGGTGGCATGCGCCAGCGTTTTGGCATTGCCCAGGCGCTGCTGGGCGACCCGAAACTGATCATCGTTGATGAACCTACAGCCGGCCTGGACCCGGAAGAACGGGTGCGTTTCCATAACTTGCTGGCAGATATAGGCTCAGAAAAAATCGTCATCCTGTCCACCCATATTGTGGAAGATGTGGCTGACCTGTGCAATAACATGGCGGTCATCAACAAAGGCCAGGTCATACTGACCGGCCAACCGCTTTCTTTAATTGCGCAAATACAGGGCAAAATCTGGAAACGATTTATAGAAAAATCTGAACTCGCCGCCTGCCAGCAAAAGTATCAACTCATCTCCAGCCGTCTGACCTCGGGCCGCACACTTATCCACGTGTATGCAGATACTCAGCCAGATAGCAACTTTGAAGCCACTCAAGGTAATCTGGAAGATGTGTATTTTTCTGCGATGGCAGGCTTGCTGTCTGGCCCCACTGCATTGCCAGTTCAACGCGTAGCCTGAGGAGTCGTCATGTTAGCGATACTCAAGTTTGAGCTGCGTCAAAAGGCACGCAGCATGTCCAGTTACATCTATTTTCTGGTTTTCTTTAGCCTGGCCTTGTTATGGATGGCAGCTGCAGGCGGCTTATTCACTGGCGCATCCATCGGTTTTGGCGGCAAGGTAAATATCAATGCGCCAGTAGCAGTTTTTCAAAGCATAACCTTTCTTGGCTATCTGGGCATCAGCACTGTCGCGGCATTGATGGGGCAAGCGACACACCAGGATATAGAACACCACACCTGGCATTTTTTCTATAGTGCGCCCATCAGTAAATTCCAATATCTTGTTGGCCGTTTTTCAGGTGCTCTGCTGACTTCCATCATTATCTTTTCCGGTCTTGGTCTGGGTGCCTGGCTGGGCTGTTATTTGCCTGGTATAGAAGCAGTGAGACTGGGCGCAATACAGCCTATGTCATATGTCATGCCTTATCTGTATGCGATTTTGCCAAACTTTATTATTTTTGGAGGCATTTTCTTTACTCTTGGTGCACTCACTCGCCGCATGATGCCAGTGTATGTGGCCAGCGTGCTGTTGATCATTGGCTATCTGGTCGCCCGATCATTACGCGCTGATCTGGATAACAAGACCTTGGCCGCCTTGCTCGACCCATTTGGTTCTTCAGCCATCAGCATGATGACGGAATACTGGAGCATCGCCGACAAGAATACCCGCCAGATTGCCCTGGATGGTGTATTTCTCATCAACCGCCTGATATGGCTGAGTCTTAGCCTTGCCAGCCTGGCGCTGTGCTACTGGCGCTTTCAATTCTCCACAATAAATACAACAGGCAAACAAAAGAAAGAAAAGGCTATAGCCCCGCCAATCGCAGTACAGCTGCAAAAAGTCACGCCCCACTTTTCCGGTAACAGGATATTGAAGTTGCTGTATGCAGAAAGCATGCTGAATTTGCGGGAATCTGTAAAAAACGTGTATTTCATCGTTATGCTATTTGCGGGCGTTTTATTCATGTTTGCGATTTCCAGCTCCATCACCAAAATGTTTGGCACACCTACTTATCCTGTGACTTATGCGGTGCTGGAGATTCTCGGCGGCAGCTTTAGTATCTTCATGCTTGCCATCACCACTTTTTACGCCGGGGAACTGGTATGGCGTGAACGGGATGCCCGCATTGCGCAATTACTTGATGCACTGCCCGTCCCCAATTACCTGCCATTCACTGCAAAACTGATCGCACTGATCGCCTTGCAGGGCATCATGCTTTTCGTGCTGATGTTGTGCGGCATCCTGCTGCAAACCATCAAGGGTTATACCAATTATGAGTTGATCCAGTATGTGCAACAGCTGTTTTTGATGCAATGGCCAGATTATGCCTTGTTGGCAGTCCTGGCGATTTCCTTGCAAGTTATCGTCAACCACAAATACCTGGCTTATTTTTTAATCGTCCTGTATTACGCTGCCACGATTGCCTTGCCTGCCATGGGTATCGAGCATCCCATGTTCCGCTATGCAGTGACTCCACATATCACTTACTCGGACATGAATGGCTATGGCCACATGCTGGCAACATCACGCTGGTATCTGAGTTACTGGACTGGCGCAGCTTTGGTCCTGGTCGGCCTGTCTTTGATGATGTGGGTACGCGGCACGACTACCGATTTCCGTCTGCGCTTACACTTGGCAAAACAGGCTTTCGCAGGCGGCAATTCGATTTTGCTGCTGGGTGGCACCAGTATTTTCGTGCTGACCGGCGCTGTCATCTTTTATTTTACAAATATCCTCAATCCCTACCAGAACCAGTTTGCAGAACAGGCTGACAATGCCAGCTATGAAAAACTGTATAAACAATATGCCATCCAGGCACAACCACGTATCAGCGATGTCAAATTGAATGTAGATATCTACCCTGAAACGCGTAGCGCGAATATCAAAGGAAGCTATCAACTGGTCAACCGCAGCACCCAGGCTATCCAAGAGATTTTTATTACGCAAAAAGAGGATATAGACATCGTCAAGATGGAATTTGATTTTGCCAGTGAAAAGAATATTGCGGATAAGAAGCTGGGATTTCATAGCTATAAACTGAAAAAGCCATTGGCAGCAGGTGAAAAATTGAATCTCAATTTTGAACTCAGGATTGCACCCAAAAACTTTCTGGGCATGAGCCAGGGTAGCCCCCTTTACTACAACGGCAGTTTCTTTAACAGCATGTTGATGCCACATATAGGCTATCAACCGGCACTGGAACTCAGGGAAGACAAGACCAGGCGCGAACATGGCTTGCCTGAAAAAGAGAGAATGGCAGAACGAGATGATCCCAAGGCATTGGAAAACACCTATATCGCCAATGATGCCGACTGGATTAATTTTGATGCAGTAGTGTCGACCTCGGCAGACCAGATGGCTGTTGCTCCGGGCACTTTACAACGCCAGTGGCAAGAGCATGGTCGTAATTATTATCACTACGCACCAGAACTGCCTATCCTGAATTTTTATGCCTTCCTGTCAGGCCGTTATGAAGTGAAACAGGCGCAATGGCAAAACATTCCCATAGAAATCGACTATCACAAAGGGCATGAATACAATGTAGACCGCATGGTGAAAGGCGTGCAAAAGTCACTGGATTACTACACCAAAAACTTTGGTCCGTATCAGCACAAACTGGTTCGTATCATTGAGTTTCCACGTTATGCCAGATTTGCCCAGGCTTTCCCTAACACCATTCCTTTTTCAGAAAGCATAGGTTTCATTGCCCGCGTCGATGACAATAATCCCAAGGAAGTTGATTATCCTTTCTATGTGACAGCTCATGAAGTTGCCCATCAGTGGTGGGCACACCAGGTAATCTCGGGCAATAGCAAGGGTGGCACAGTGCTGGTAGAAACCCTGGCGCAGTACTCTGCCCTGATGGTCATGAAGCATACCTATGGTGATGCAACCATGCGCCGCTTCCTGCAGTTTGAGCTGGACAGATATCTGCAAGGCCGCAGCCAGGAAAGGAAAAAAGAATTGCCGCTGGCACAGAATGAAAATCAAGACTACATCCACTATGCCAAAGGCAGCCTTGCCATGTACTTGCTGCAAGACCAGATAGGCGAAGACAAAGTCAATCAGGCACTGCGCGAAGTCATTGCCCGTCATGCCAATAAGGGCGCCCCCTACCCTAGCAGCAAGGCACTGACCCAGGCATTACGCGAAGTGACGCCAGTGGAGCAACAATATGTTATTGATGATCTGTTTGACTCTATCACCTTGTATGAAAACCGTGCTATTTCAGCAAACGCCACAGCCTTGCCAGACGGGCAGTACGAAGTTATGCTCAAAGTCACCAGTAATAAACTCAAGGCGGATGAGCTGGGTGCGGAAAAAGAAGTCGCCTTGAAAGACTGGATGGACATAGGCATAGATGACAAGGATGGCAAGCCCTTGTTGCGCCAACGCCAGTTTGTCAATCAAAAAGAGATGTCATTCAAGCTAGTCGTCAAAGGTCTGCCCTACAAGGCAGGCATAGATCCGGACATCAAATACATAGACCGCAAACCTGATGATAATTTGATCAAAGTCGAATTGAGTAATAAGTAAGCAATAAGTCTGCAGCAAGTAATCAACAAGTAAACTCTCGACGGGGAAAAGGCGAAACAGGTTCGCCTTTTCTTTTTGATTTCTTAGTAGCAGAATCAACTAGCAATAAATTGCCTATTTAATATTCAATCAGATGAATTATTAATAATTCCCTTAAAATCGATTAATCTGCCTGGAAAATGCAAACAATAGGAAATATATTTCCAAATTTGCTTTTCAATTGTGAACTTTCAGAACAGAATAATGCCCAAATACGGGGATGCGATTTCTAAATATTTTAAATAAACAAAACCTCATTCCCGCATTTGTTCCACATCCGTTAATCCAAACTGGACCACTAACCATGCATAAACATCTTGTTCGCAACTTGTTCGCTGTTGCATTGACACTACCAAGCTTCGCTTTTGCTGCCCATCCCAATGAGACGGAAGCAGACCGCTGGAATTTAAATGACATGTATCAGACCAAGGCTGAATGGGACAAGGATGCCGTCATGCTGGAGGTGCAGTTAAAGCAGTTTCAGACCTGCAGCGGTCACCTCGGCGACAATATCGCGCGTTTCAAGACTTGCCTGGATTTAAATGCTGACTTGTGGAAGCGCTATGCCCGCCTCTCCAGCTATGCATTCCAGTTCCGCGACCAGGATACTGGCGACAATGCCGGTGCTGACCTGGGTCAGCGCTCGGACATTTTGGGCAGTAAAGTGGAAGAAGCGACCTCTTTCCTCAGGCCTGAGATTTTGAGCATAGGCGCTAAAAAGATACAGGCTTTCCAGGCCAAAGAAAAAGGCTTGAAAATATATGCCCATCAACTCGACGACATCTTGCGTTCTGGCAAACATACCCTGGACAAAAAAGGCGAAGAAATCGTCGCTACTTTTGGCATGGCAACCAATACTGCCAGTGCAGTGTATTCCACGCTGTCCAATGCTGACATGCCGTGGCCCAAGGTCAAATTATCGACCGGTGAAGAAGTACGCATAGATCAGTCTGCCTATACCAAATACCGCGCAGCGCCCAATCGTGCAGACCGCCAACTGGTATTTGATACATTCTGGGGCAAGTGGAAAGAATTTGAACGCAGCTATGGCGTTACTTTCTATGAGCAATTAAAACGCGATTCGGCCTATGCCAAGATACGCAACTACCCTGACTCATTGACGCAGGCACTGGATAACAACAAGTTGCCGCGTGAAGTGTACGACACACTGGTGACGCAAACCCGCGCCAACCTGCCTACCCTGCACCGCTACTTCAAACTGCGTGCCAAGCTGCTGGGCGTCAAGGACCTGCGTTATTTCGACATTTACCCGCCGCTGGTATCTGGTGATTTCAAATATCCTATCAAGGATGGCGTCAAACTGGTTGTTGAATCAGTCAAGCCACTGGGTGATGACTATGTCAAGGCGATGGCCAAAGCCACGACTGAACGCTGGATGGACGTGTACCCTCGCCCGCGCAAACGTTCCGGCGCCTATATGAATGGCTCAGCCTATGACGTGCACCCATACCTGCTGTTGAATTACAACGACGACTATGAGTCTGTCTCGACCTTGGGACATGAGTGGGGCCATGCCATGCATTCTTACCTGGCCAATAAACATCAACCTTTCATCAGCGCTGACTACCCAACCTTCACGGCAGAAATAGCTTCGACCACCAATGAAGTCTTCTTGCTCGACCATATGTTGAAAATCGCCAAGAGCGATGATGAACGCCTGCTGTACCTGGGTTCAGCACTGGAAAACCTGCGCGGCACTTTCTTCCGTCAGGCCATGTTTGCCGACTTTGAGCGTGAAGTACATGCCAAGGTAGACAAGGGTGAATCTCTGACTGGTGAAGCACTGTCGAAAATCTATGGCGATATCCTGAAAAGCTATCATGGCGACAAAGAAGGCGTCATGAAGATAGATGATACCTATGCTGTCGAATGGGCATATATCCCTCATTTCTATAACCGCTTCTATGTATTCCAGTATGCCACCTCCATTGCTGCTGGCTCCATGTTTGCCGATGAAATCCTCAAAGGCCAGACTGGTGCAAAAGATAAATACCTGAATATCCTGAAAGCTGGCGGTTCTGCCTACCCTTATGAACTGGTCAAGAGCGCAGGTGTTGATCTGGCCTCGCCTGCTCCTTATCAGGCAGTATTTGTACGCATGAACAAGATTATGGATCAGATTGAAGCGATACAGGCAAAACGTTAATACATGAAGTATTAAGCAGGAAGCAATCAGCTTCCTGCTGACGAATACCCTGCCTCTCGCCAGCACTGACGAGAGGCAAATTATTTTCAAAGTAATGGAAGAACAATGCAAAAGAAATTCTTATTTCTGAGTCTGGCGAGTCTGGTGAGTCTGGCAACTCCTGCGATGTCCTTCGCGGCAGAAGGCATGTGGACGCTGGACAATTTGCCCATGACCAGACTGCAGGCAGAATATGGTTTCAAGCCCTCAGCAGAATGGATTAAAAACACCATGTTAAGCTCGGTCAAGCTACCTGGCTGCTCGGGCTCTTTTGTCTCCAGGGATGGTCTGGTCATGACTAACCATCATTGCGCCTCCAACTGCATAGAACAACTGTCGACGTCAAAACAAAATTATGTAGAAAACGGCTTTCTGGCAAAGAAACGTGAAGAAGAACAAGTTTGCCCAGCGCTGGAATTAAACCGTCTGGAAGATATCAGCGATGTGACAGACGAGATCAAGAAAGCCACTGCAGGTCTGGAAGGTAAAGAATTCAAGCAGGCACAAAATGCCATCAACGCCAAACTCACCTCAGCCTGCGTAGGCGAAGACAAAGAAAAAACCCGCTGCGACATAGTCGATCTTTATCATGGTGGCCGCTACCATCTATACAAATATCACCGCTATGCCGACACACGTCTGGTATGGGCACCAGAAAAATCCATCGCTTTTTTTGGCGGTGACCCGGACAACTTCACCTTCCCCCGCTATGATCTGGACATCACCATGTTGCGCGTCTACGAAAATGGCAAACCGGCAGAAATCAGGAATTTTTTCCCTTTCAGCAAAGCCGGGCCACAAGAAGGTGAAATGACCTTCATCACCGGCCACCCTGGCTCCACTCAGCGCCAATTGACCATGGCACAGTTGACTAGCGTGCGTGATATCGGTCTCATAGACAACTTGCAACACCTGGCTGAATTACGTGGTGTGCTCACGCAATATAGCAAGACCGGGGCCGAAGCAGCCCGTACTGCAGATCACCTCTTGTTCAGCACAGAGAACAGTTATAAAGCACGTACAGGCAGGTTAAAAACCTTGCTGGACCCGGAATTCATCGCCCGCAAGCAAGCAGAAGAAACTGCTTTGCGTTCGTTTGTCGATAACAACCCTGAGCTAAGGACAAAAATTAGTGGGGCCTGGGACGCAATTGCCAGGGCACAGGAAAATTATCGCCAGTTGCACAGGATAAGCAGTATGGCAGAAGGTGCTGCGGCTTTTTCCAGCGAGTATTTCCACATAGCCCGTAATCTGGTTCGCGCTGCAGATGAAAAAGTGAAAAGCAATGCCGATCGCCTGCCTGAATTTGCCGATGCACGCCTACCGGCCGTGCAACAAATGGTATTTTCAAAAGCACCGATTTACCCTGAGTTTGAAAAAGTCAAACTGTCACATTCCCTGTCCAAGATGCGCGAAGACCTCGGCACCAATCATGCATTCGTCAAACAGGTTTTAGGCAAACTCTCACCTGAGCAATTGACGGACAAGCTTATCGGCAAAACCCGCCTGGCAGATATTGAATACCGCAAAAGCTTGTGGAATGGTGGCAAGGAAGCCATTGCACAATCTGATGATCCCTTCATCAAACTGGCTCTTGCTGTAGATGCTGAGTCGCGCAGTATACGCAAGCGTATGGAACAGGAAGTACAGTCCGTGGTGCAAAAGAATTCTGAATTGATTGCACAAGCACGCTTTTTGCAGACTGGCACTGGTGTATATCCTGATGCCACCAGCACCCTTCGCCTGTCTTATGGTGAGGTCAAAGGCTGGCAGTCAGGTGGGAGTATAGTCAAGCCCTTTACCAATTTTGCTGGCGCATTTGAACATGAAACCGGCGCCTATCCTTTTGCCTTGCCTGCATCCTGGCATGCTGCAAAAAGCAAGCTGAACCTGCAACAATCCTATAATTTCGTGACCAATAATGACATCATAGGTGGCAATTCTGGCAGCCCTATCATCAACAGGAATGGTGAAATTGTCGGCCTGGTCTTTGATGGCAATATTCATTCTTTAGGCGGTGCATTCTGGTTTGATGAACGCAGCAACCGCAGTGTTGCCATCCATAGCGGCGGCATACTGGAAGCCATGGATAAAATTTATCATGCCCAGGAATTGCTGAAGGAATTGAGCGGCAAGTAATACCCTTTGCATTAAGCAGCAATATAGCCACGCCAGCAACAGCTTGCGTGGTTTTTTTGTCAATTGACCGGCAACAGTCCCTCACTTTTGATCCTGATCAACAGCCCTCTCCCTGTGCCAAAGTAAAGTTAGGAAAAGAATAGTAAGGAGGCTCTTCATGTCAGTTAGAAATATCTACCCTGCTTCGCTGCGCATCATTCAGGATGAGCATGAGCACCTGTCTTCTGTCATACAAGGCATGCGCTATTTTGTCCGGCAAATAGAAAACGGTGGCAATGCGCCTGATTTGAAAGTATTCCGGGCGATGTTGTACTACATCATGGAATACCCCGAAAAAGTCCATCATCCCAAGGAAGATCAATACCTGTTTGCCAAAATCAAGGAAAGAACGCATCAACTCGACAGCGAGCTCGATACTTTAAGCGAACAACACAGCAAAGGTGAGCTGATGGTGCACAAACTGTCTCATGCATTGCTGGATTATGAGTTTGGTGGAAAACCTGCTTTCGCACAGTTCCGTGATCTGGTAGAGCAGTATGCCCTTTTTTACTTTGCCCACATGCGGGCAGAGGAAGAGCGCATCATGCCTGTAGCCAGGCAAGTACTGAATGACAAGGACTGGAAAGAAGTAGATGCAGCATTTCTGGAAAATCGCAAAATGCTGGATGATGCTGGCAATCGTTATAAATACGAGCAACTGTTCTCACTCATCGTCAATATCGCACCCGCACCTATCGGTGTTGGAGACCCAGTTTGAAATGATAATTTGACAACAAATCTAGTGCCGTGAAGACAGGAAAATGCCACCAACAATGCACATGAAAGCAAGTGCATGAAATACATGTGGCGTTTCCCCCAGAAATGCAGATGACATCAGGGCTGCAAACAAGGGGGTAAGGTTATTGAAAAAAGCGGCGATATTCGGCCCCACTCTTTGTACACCCAGGCCCCAGCAACGAAAAGCAATTACAGCAGGGCCGATGGCAACAAAGGCCAGGGCAGCGATTAGCATGGGGCTCCAGTGCATGGTCGGCTTGGTCACAACCCATTCAGTCGCAGAAAATAAGCCGGACCACAATACGCCAAAACTGACTTGAGCAAGTAAAAAATCAGCCCAGTGGTTACGTAATTCACCGTCGTTACCCCGCGTCAGCAGCCAGCTATACACGGACCAGGTGATTGTGGCGATAATCATGAAAATATCACCGGGAACCAGATGCAGCGACAGTAACTGCCTTATTTCACCACGGCTTAAAACAATCAACACACCGATGATGGACAAGACTGCGCCGGCCAATTGCCAACGCGAGACCTTCGCCTGAAAGAGCAGGCTACCGACCATCATCATCCACACCGGCATGCTGGCTGCTACCAGGGTGACATTAATCGGCGTAGAACTCTGCAAGGCCAGGTATTGCAAGGCATTGTATAAACCTACACCCAGCAAACCGAGTACAGCATAGCGCCGCCAGTTACGCCACAACATGCTATCACGGCGATAAATATGGAAAGCCATGGGCAAGAGTATCAAAAAGGCCAATATCCAGCGTATGAAGTTCAGTGTGATAGGCGGTACCATCTCATGAATCATGCGCCCGACGACAGCATTGCCCGCCCAGAGCAAAGGCGGTATGACAAGCAAGAATATCGTCGCAGGGTTCAGTTTATGATTCATGAATTTCAGCAGGACTGTAAAAAAAGCAGGCAGTATCAGGTGGTTTAACCTGTCTGCCTACCCTCAGCATACAACAAGCAAACAAGCTTTGCCTGCGGCCATGCGATTACTCATTTACTGATGATCTATTGACGGCTATCGCTGCATACTTTCCCACACTTTTTGCAGGCGCTTGACGGACACCGGCATAGGCGTACGCAATTCCTGGGCGAACAAGGAAACCCTGAGCTCTTCCAGCAACCAGCGGAATTCCAACAATTTTGGATCAGCATCCGGCCCAGTCTTGCGTGGGTGACGCTGCCAGGCCTGGGCCACACTATTCCATTCAACCAGCAGCTTCTGGTCACGTGCCGGGTCGGCACGCAGCTTGTCCATACGTACCGTGATCGCTTTCAGATAACGAGGGAAATGCGATAACTGGGTGAAATCATTGTCTGCAATAAAGTGCTTGGTTACCAGCATCTGCAATTGCGACAGCATGTCGGCAGCTGCTTGCGCATGTGCCTTGATGCCCTGCAGCTTCTTGGGCAAACCATGGTATTCGGCCAGTATCTGCGCCGCAGTACGTGCAATTTCATTCGCCAGCAAATTCAACCTGGCCTTACCTTCATCCCTGCGTTTGTTGAATTCACCTGAATTGGCAGGCAAAGGGTTTTGCAAAAAAGCACTTTCTATGGCGACCTGGATAATCTGGTCACGCAATTCTTCTTGCGAACCCAGCGCCATGAATTGCATGCCCATTTGCTGCAAGCCTGGGATGTTTTTTTCCAGGAACTTGATCTGCTCTTTCAACTGCAAGGCAAACAGGCGGCGCAAGCCTATGCGATGTACGCGTGCAGCCTCATCCGGGTCATCAAACACTTCAATATGGCAATGTGTGAGTTTGTCGACCAGTGCTGGATAACCAATCAGAGTTTGCTTGCCTTGCTGGACTTCCAGCAATTCTGGCAGACTGTCAAATGTCCAGGCGGTCAGGTTTTCCTGCTTGAATGCTGGGACTGGAGCAATGGTCTGGACACTTGCAGTGGCTGGTTTTCCAGCATTGCGAACTGACTTGTCTTCTGCAGCAGCCTGTTTGGGCGCAACTGGATTTGTATCCAATAACGCCAGTTTCTCGGCACTGGCAATACGCTGAAAACTCTCACGTGCCTGGCCACCAAACTCTGCCCGCAAGCTGGCCAGGTTACGCCCCATTTCCAGTTGACGGCCATGTTCATCGACGACTTTGAAATTCATCGTCAGATGCACAGGCACGGTCTCGAATTTGAAATCCGTGGTCTTGCACAGCAAGCCTTTTTGTTCGCGTATATCGGCGATCACGGCATCAAGGAAATTGCCTTTACCAAAATCATTGCGCTCACAAAAGCCTGCAGCATATTCAGGTATGGGCACGCAATGGCGACGTATTTTTTGTGGCAAGGACTTGATCAGCAAATGCACTTTTTCTTTGAGCATTCCGGGCACCAGCCACTCGCAACGGTCTGCTGATACCTGATTCAGTGAAAACAAAGGCACAGTCAGGGTAACACCATCGCGTGGACTGCTAGGCTCAAAGTGATAGCTAAGCTGCAAGGCCACACCTGAGACTTGCATGGTCTTGGGGAACAGTTCTGTGGTGACGCCTGCCGCTTCATGGCGCATCAGCTCGTCCTTATTCAGGTAGAGGAGCTTGGGATTGGACTTGGTCGCTTCCTTATGCCATTGCTCAAACAGGACTGCATTCCAAACGTCGGCTGGCAAGTGCTGATCATAAAAAGCCACGATCAGTTCTTCATCCACCAACACGTCCAGGCGGCGTGATTTGTGTTCGAGGTTTTCTATCTCGCGCACCAGTTTCTGGTTATACGCAAAGAAAGGGGCGCGGGTATCAAACTCACCCTCGACCAGGGCATCGCGTATGAACATTTCGCGCGCCTCTACTGGGTGCGTCAAACCATACTGGGTGCGACGCTGGCTATATACGACCAGGCCGTAGAGCGTGGCGCGTTCAAAGGCAGATACCTGGCCGGCACGTTTTTCCCAGCGCGGTTCGCCATAAGATTTCTTGAGCAGATGTCCGCCTATCTTCTCCAGCCATTCCGGATTAATCTGGGCAATGCAACGACCATACAGGCGTGTAGTATCAACCAGCTCAGCCGACATGATCCAGCGCCCGGCTTTTTTGGCCAGGGTAGAACCCGGCCAGATATAGAACTTGATACCACGCGCACCCAGATAATGTGCTTCTTCATCTGACTTATAGCCGATATTGCCCAACAAACCCGTCAGCAAAGACAGGTGCAATTGCTCGTAGGTGGCAGGCGCTTCATTCAAGCGCCAGCCCTGCTCTTTTACTATCGTCAGCAATTGCGAATGCACTTCACGCCATTCGCGCAAACGCATCTGGCTCAGGAAATTGGAGCGGCAATTATCTTGCAACTGACGATTGGTTTTCTTGTGTTCAATAGCATCTTCGAACCACGCCCAGATTTTCAGGTAAGACTGAAATTCAGACTTTTCATCGGCAAATTTCTTATGTGCCATGTCGGCTGCGGCTTGCGCATCCATAGGACGGTCACGCGGATCTTGCACTGACAAGGCAGCAGCGATAATCAACACTTCCTGCAAAGCCTGATTGTCACGCGCAGCTAAAATCATGCGGCCTACACGCGGGTCCAGTGGCAGTTTGGCCAGTTGCCTGCCCACCGGCGTCAATTGATTGACTTCATCCATTGCCCCCAGCTCTTGCAAGAGCTGATAACCATCAGCAATCGCCCGGCCTGGTGGAGGTTCTATGAAGGGGAAAGTTTCTACATCCGTCAAACGCAAGGACTTCATACGCAAGATAACGGCAGCCAGTGACGAACGCAAAATTTCTGGCTCGGTAAATTTTGGCCTTTGCAGATAATCCTGCTCATCGTACAAACGTATGCAAACACCAGCAGCAACGCGGCCACAACGGCCAGCACGCTGATTGGCGGCAGACTGGGCCACCGCCTCTATTTGCAATTGCTCGACCTTATTCCGGTAGCTATAGCGCTTGACGCGTGCCAGACCAGCATCGACAACATAGCGTATGCCAGGCACTGTCAACGAGGTTTCTGCCACATTGGTGGCTAACACGATACGGCGCACATTCGAGATCTTGAATACTCTCTCCTGCTCTTGCGCTGACAGGCGCGCGAACAAGGGCAAAATCTCCACATGCGGTGGATGATGTTTGCGCAAGGCTTCAGCAGCATCACGAATCTCACGCTCGCCTGGCAAAAACACCAGCACGTCACCAGAACCGACACGGCACAATTCGTCAACGGCATCAGTAATGGCCGTCATCAAATCGCGTTCTTTATCTTTTTCGGTATCTTGTATAGGGCGGTAACGCAGCTCTACCGGGTACAGACGGCCCGACACTTCGATGACAGGAGCAGGCTTGGGCTCACCACCACGGGTATCGGCAAAATGATTGGCAAAGCGCTGTGCATCTATTGTTGCTGAAGTGATGATGATTTTCAGGTCACGGCGTTTGGGCAGCAATTGCTTCAGATAACCGAGCAGGAAATCAATATTCAGGCTGCGTTCATGCGCCTCATCAATGATGATGGTGTCATATTGTTTTAACAGCGGGTCGGTCTGTGTTTCTGCCAGCAAGATACCGTCGGTCATCAGCTTGACCGATGCGCCCTTGCTCAGGGTATCGGTAAAGCGGACTTTAAAGCCTACATGCTCACCCAGTGGCGAATTTAATTCCTGTGCAATACGCTTGGCGGTGGACGACGCAGCAATACGGCGTGGCTGGGTATGGCCTATCAGGCCTTTTTGCCCGCGTCCAAGTTCCAGGCAAATCTTTGGTAACTGCGTGGTCTTGCCTGAGCCTGTTTCACCACAGACAATAATGACCTGGTGCTTTTGTAAAGCCTCGGCAATCTCCGTACGTTTGCCGGATACTGGCAGTTCTTCAGGATAGCTGATAGGTGGCAAGGCATTTCGGAAAGGTAGAGTCGGCTCTTCCCTGGATGGTGTAGCTGGTTTTTGTCTATTATTAGCCTTGCTGTTTTCTTTGTCGACTTCTGTACCAACTGCACGTCGGGACTGCGGTCTTGCTGACTGCTGACGAGGCTCTTGCTGCCCTTTTGGGATACGCGCTGGACGCGCCTGCACAGCGCTTCCCTCATCAGGATTGAGCTGTTTGTTTTCCGGCACTTCAGACTTCGCAGTGGTCTCACGCAATTGTTGTCGAAGCTCTAGCAATCCCGATAAACCATCTATCGTACTTGGCATTGCTTTTTTGGGGGAGTTTTTTGGTGTTTGATTTGAAGACATAGCGCTACGCATTATCCCAGATTTTTAGCAGTGCTGCGCAATGTTGTTTTTTGGTTATTCCGAAGCGAGTTACGGAGGCAATTCTTTTTTATGCAGCAAGGCAAAAAAATAGTGAAATTAAATTTTCCAGTAAATTAATCTATACTAAATAAACCAAAGCAGAATTGAACTGAGCGTCAATTTACTTATCCTGACACTAGCGGGGGTCGCGATGAAAACCTGGATTATTTTGTTTTTCACATACCTGTTAACAGCCTGTGCCACACCGACCTCACAAAAATTCAGTGAGCTGCAGTTCCATGATCAGGGGTTTGCACCCAGCAGCATTCCTATAGACAGAGAAAATGTGCTCACACTTAGCAAAGAAATGAAATCCTACTTGCTGGAGGAAATCATGCCACAGCTAAGCAAGCGCGGCCCACAAAGAGCCTTGTTTGAAGCCCTCTCAAGCAAACGCCAGATCAAGCTGGAATATGATGCAGAAATGACACGGAATGCAGCGCAAGCCTTTTCGGCACGTTCAGGCAACTGTCTGTCGCTGGTACTCATGACTGCTGCATTTGCCAAACAACTTGGCTTAGACGTGCAGTATCAAAATGTCATCATCAATGAATCATGGAGTCGCAATAATGATATGTACTTTGCCGCTGGTCACGTCAATATCGTTTTGGGAAGACGACCAAATTTTTTGCGCAACACGGATGAATATCATCAAAGCATGGTGATTGATTTCTTGCCCCCTAGTGAAATTCTTGGACAAAAAACAGTATTGATCAGTGAAGCGACAGTGATCGCCATGTATATGAATAACCGTGCGGCAGAATTGCTGGCACAACACAATGTCAATGATGCCTACTGGTTTGCCCGCGAGGCATTGCGTACCGATCCTGATTTCATGACTGCATATAACACCCTCGGGGTTATTTATCGGCAGCATGGAGATTTCCAATTGGCAGTAAATGTCTTCAAGCAAATATTGGCAAAAGAACCCAGTAACACCCTGACCTTAAGCAATCTGGCTGAAGTTTTACGTAAATCGGGACAGCCACAAGAAGCACAGGTTTATCTCAGCCGCCTGGAGCAATTACAACCTTATCCGCCCTTTTACTTTTTCAATCGCGGCCTGGCAGCAATGCAGCGCGGCGACTTTACAGAAGCCAAGGCTTTGTTCAAAAGCGAGATCAAGCGTGACGCAAACTATGATGAATTTCATTTATGGCTGGCGCTGGCTCATTTGAAGCTCGGTGAAATACCTAACGCCACTGAAGAACTGCTCCTGGCAAAGGCCAATAGTACAACCCGCAAAGCACATGATCTGTATGCAGGAAAACTGGAACGTATCAAGGCCACTTACACACATTGAAAATAATGTAAGTAGTGACATGAATAGCGATATGAATAACAGATTAATGGTGGACCCCATCAATGTGGAAAATCGACCACGTTGATTAATGATCTGTTTTCGCGTCTCAGATTATAATTGGCGGATGGAAAATCCCGTTCAATTCGTTCAATGGCTGCGTTCAGTCGCACCCTATATTCATGCCTTCCGTGGCAAGACCTTTGTGGTCGCCTTCCCGGGGGAACTGGTCATGGCAGGAGCCCTGCCGGTTCTGGCACAAGATTTATCACTTTTACATGCTCTGGGCATCAAGATTGTTATCGTCCATGGCTCACGACCCCAGGTAGCCGAGCAATTGGCATTACGTAGTGTAGAAGGCAGTTTTCATAATGGCATACGCATTACCGATACCGCAGCGCTGGAATGTTCAAAAGAGGCAGCTGGTGAATTGCGCCTCGACATAGAAGCAGCATTCAGCCAGGGCTTGCCGAATACGCCTATGGCCCATTCTGCCATCCGTATTATTTCAGGTAATTTTGT
>Ga0207952_1000716_pt1 | contig 20936 bp, 23 predicted proteins | sample SubbioR12Aug_8Ca_FD_184831 | JGI IMG/M metagenome (GOLD analysis project Ga0207952, IMG submission 184831) | Serpentinite rock and fluid subsurface biosphere microbial communities from McLaughlin Reserve, California, USA - CR12Aug_8Ca (SPAdes) | ecosystem: Environmental > Terrestrial > Deep...
GTGCGAGCGCACATCGCTGATGCCGATCGCCGCGATGAGGCCCACGATCCCGTATGCGAGCGCCTGCGTGATACGGTGCATCCAACCTTCGCCTGCACCACCGCGAGCAAAGAGATACACCGCAAGGACCGCAGAGATCGCGATCGAAAGCGGGAATTCCCAGTAATCGTTGAAAACAATGGGCGCGAGGAAGCCGGCGCAAAGCGCGCCCAGCATGCCGCCGAGCGACACATAGAGGTAGAAACGCGGCAGCGCGCTGGTTGCCGGGCGCAGGCGGTAGAGCTCCATGTGGCTCGCGAGGCCAGCAGCAAAAAGGAGGCCAAGGGATGCGAGGATTTTCCAGTGCATCTCGGAGAGCGGCGCACGGAGGTACCACCATGCGAGGGCGCTTGCCGCGAAAAGGAGGAGTGCGGAAAACGCGCCGAGCCGGATACCGCTGAAGGCGATGATGAAGGTGAGGAGGTAGAGCGCGAGCGGCAGGATCCACAAAAGCGGGATCGGCGCGATGACCTGCGTGATTTCCGTCGTCGTCGCGACGAGGACGAGCGATGGAAGCGCGGCGTAGAAGATCCAGATTGCGGTTTCGCGCCAGGTGGAGGTGGTGAGACGGGGTTGGGGCCCCGTCGCAAGGCCGGAGGCGCTCGGCGCCGAGGCGGGGTCGCGCACGTCGCCAGCAGGCGACGATGCGTGACGTGCCTGCTGCGCAGGTGCCGGCTGCGCATCTCCTTCCTTGCCCTTCACGCCCCACGCAGCATAGGCCGCGCACGCGGCATACACGCAAAAGGAAAATACCCATGCGATTTCCTGTCCGCCAAGCGTGCTCGATGGCTCGATGAGAAACGGATACGCGATAAGCGCAAGAAACGATCCCGCGTTCGAGATCGCATACAACTTATACGGCTCACGGCTGGAAGAAATCCCGTACCAATACTGCAAAAGCGGTCCCGTTGTCGCGAGGAGGAAAAACGGCGCGCCGACCGCGAGCATGAGTGCAAGTAAGGTAAGGAGCGCCGGCGGTAGCGTGCTCGCGATCGCCCACTCAAGCGGCGGCACGAGCGATCCCCACGCTGCAAACGAAACGAGGACAACCATCGTGCCGGCACCGAGGAGCGCGAGATGCAGCTTTGCCTGCTCGACGGGAGGCCTGCGCGTGAGGTAGTAGACGTACGCGTAACCCGCGAAGAGCATCCCCGTAAAGAAAAGCATGCCTGTCGCCCACACGGCCGACGCGCCGCCGAAATACGGCAAAAGGTGCTTCCCGATCATCGGCTGGATTAAAAAGAGGAGGAACGCGGAGAGGAATATCGTCACCGCATACAGCACATACGCGCGCATCGGCGTATGGTAGCACAGTGTCGCGTGGGAATTATTTTTTTGTTAGGATGTGCGAACTCGGGCCCATAGTATAGCGGTAGAACGGTTCCATGGCATGGAACAGGTCGGGGTTCGACTCCCCGTGGGTCCACACGAACATCTCTATCGTACCTCTAATTCCATCTGCGTCTCGCTCTCCATCGCGGAAGGATTCGCGAGGCACTGCGTGAGTTCCGTCGTTTGCGTCCAGCCGCACTTCCCGTCCGCCTGCGGTTCGCACGAAGCCTCGCGGTAGCACGCGTACTCCGCGCGGAATTCGCAGGTCGTCACCGTATCGTTTGCTTCCTCAATAGAAACGCAGAGCTGTCCCGAGCAGCCAGCGACGGCGCAACCGTTCGTCGTGATACCACTATCCGGCAACTGCGACGGATATGTATCGCCGACTTCCTCGACGAAGATGCGGCCGTCTTCGGTGCGGCACTGGCGCGGATAGCTTTCCATGACCGGGTTTCCTGCCGCGGCGCATTCTTCGAAATTCGCAACGACCGGTTGCGGCGGATTTACCCGCGGCGCGACCTTGATGAGGACAAGGGCGATGACCGCGAGCACGCCAGCTAGGAGGAGGAGCCCAAGGATTTTCAACGCTTGCATGCGGCCAGTATACCAAATTCGTGTATACTTTTGGAATGGCAAACGAACGGGAATGGGTACCGGGGATGCGGAACGACTCAACGCTTAAGGACGAATTGCGGCTTAAGATCAGCTATCTCCTCAACGAACTTGAGGACGGTGGTTTGTTGCCGACGGACGCCCATCGGGAAACGTATTCTCAAGCACGCGAAATCGCCAATAAACTATACCCTGGCGTTTCTGAATTTCCGCCGTCGCTCAAAGCCGACATGGACAGGATTAAGGATTTGCTCGACGAATCAAACTAACTGGTGGACCTAGCGAGAATCGAACTCGCGCCTGTACAATGCGAATGTACCGTCGTACCACTAGACTATAGGCCCGTTGGAATGCAAGGATAGCGCAAAAAAATTCCGACGTCCATCTGCTATACTCGCTGCATGTCGGAAATCACGCTCGGGATCGTGATGGTGCTCGCCATTGCCGGCATTTTCCTCTACTTCCCGACCAACCGGGTGAAAACGGCAGGCACGTGGTTCTTCCAGGACACGTGGTTCGACAAGTACATCCCGCTCGTCCCCTACTTCGTCATCCCCTACGTCGCGTACTATCCGTACCTTATTGCGACGCCGATCGCGATGTGGGGCACGCCCTACACCGCGGAATTCTTCACCTGCCTCGCGATCGCCGGCTGGAGCGCGGCCGCCTTCTGGTACTTCTTCCCTGCCGGCATCTTGCGCAAGCACGACATCCGGCCCGATCTTTTTTCGCGCATGATCATCTGGATTTACGAGAACGACCATGAGAACAACACCATTCCCTCCTCGCACGTCTTCCACGCGATCATCTGTTCCTTTTATTTGTCGCTCGCGTATCCCGCATTCGCTGTATATTTCGCGGTTGCCGGTTTCCTCATCGCCATCTCGACGGTCTTCGTCAAACAGCACCACGCCGCCGACATCCTCGGCGGCATCGTGTGGGCAGTCGGCAGCATTTGGATCGCGCGCCTTATCGTTTAGTCCTCCCGGCCGGAATCGAACCGACATCGGCCCCTTCGGAGGGGGCCATCCTATCCATTGAACGACAGGAGGTGAGAAAGTGCAGTGCACTTTCGCAAGGCCACAAGCGCTTGACGCCGAGGCGGGGTCGCGCAAAATCGCAGCAGCGATTTATGCGTGACGGAGAAAGAGTACCACAGAACGCGGCGATTCATCCCGTATAATGCATTGGATGCACGAGCGAGACGTATTCCCCGCGTGGTCGCTGTCGCCGGACGAAGTCCTCACACGGCTGGAGACGACGCGGGACGGACTTTCAGAGGCGGAAGTGAAATTCCGCCAAAAGCATTTTGGGCTCAACACGCTCGTGCGGGAAAAGCGCTTTACACCCTTCGGACTCCTTGCGCGCCAATTCACCTCCCCCCTTATCTTCATCCTTATCGCCGCCGCGTGCCTCACGATCTTCCTCCGTGAATGGGTGGACACGACGGTCATCCTCCTTGCGATCCTCGTGAACGCGGGCCTCGGCTTTTACCAGGAATTCCGCGCGGAGAACGCGCTTGAAAAACTGAACACGTACGTCCGCGAGCGGGCACGCGTCATCCGCGGTGGGACGGAAGAGGAGATTGATTCCGCACAGCTCGTACCGGGCGACATCATCCATGTCGCGTATGGTTCGCGGGTCCCCGCCGACGCGCGCCTCATCGAAGCCAACAACCTCTCCTGCGATGAAGCCGTCCTCACGGGCGAATCCCTTCCCGTCACCAAATCCACCGAGACGGTCTCCGAGGGCGTCGTCGTCGCCGACCGCTCGAACATGGTCCACGCGGGGACGCTCGTCGTCGAAGGCGCCGGCCTCGCCGTCGTCACCGCGACCGATTCGCGGACGGAGATCGGGCGCATCGCAGAACTTGTCTCTGATACGAAAGAGACGAAGACCCCGCTCCAGCGCGCGCTTGGCCGCATCGCATGGACCATCTTCCTGTTGGTCGCCGCGCTCGCCGCGCTTATTTTCATGATAGGCGTCAGCCGCGGCGAATCAGTCTTCGAGATGCTCCTCATGGCTTCCGCGATTTCCGTGGGTGCCGTCCCCGAGGCGCTCCCCATCGCGCTCACCGTCATCCTCGCCGTCGGCCTCGAGCGGCTCGCGAAGCGGAAAGGCGTCTTGCGCAACCTCGCGGCGGCGGAAACCCTCGGCTCGGCAACCGTCGTCATGACCGACAAGACCGGCACCTTGACCGAAGCCAACATGAAGCTCGTCGAAATCATCACGCGTGACGAGCTGGTAAGCGGCGAATCGCACGCCGTACGCGACGGGTTCGCCGAGGCGGAGCGGCACATTCTCGAGAGCGCGCTCTGGGGTGCCGATGTCACGGTTGAGAACCCCCACGAGGGGAAAAAAGACTGGCGCTTTTCCGGCCGCGCGTTCGAAGTCAGCGTCGTCCGCGCCGCGCACGAAAAAGGCATCGATGTGCGGGCAATCATGAGTGCCCGCCAATCCCCGCTCCTCGTCTTCAATTCGACCAATAAGTTCTCGATTGTGACCGGGCACGGCACGTATTTCGTCATCGGCGCACCGGATATCCTCTTGCAACGCTCGAAGCTTTCGAAAGATGCGTATGTCGCCGCGGAGGCACGGATCCATGCCGTGAGCGCCGAAGGCAAACGGCTCCTCGGCATCGCGCACCTTCCGCACGTCCTGAAAGGCGCCGCGGATCCGGAAGACGCCCACGACCTTGAGTTCCTCGGGGTCCTTGTCTTCAAAGACCCGGTCCGCGCCGATGCCGCCGCCGCAGTGCAGACGATCGAGCGGCTCGGCGCGCGCACGGTGATGCTCACCGGCGACTTGAAAGGCACCGCGATCGCAGTCGCGCGCGAACTGGGGTGGAACGTTGATGAAGGCCAGGTGCTTACCGGTATGGAAGTGCGCGAGCTCTCCGACGACGAGCTCCGCGCAAACCTCTCGCGCCTCAAGATCTTCAGCCGCGTCACGCCCGAAGACAAACTCCGCATCGGCAATCTGTATCGCGCAAACGGCGAGATCGTCGCGATGACGGGAGATGGCGTGAACGACGCGCCGTCCCTGAAAGCCGTGGACATCGGCATCGCGCTCGGGAGTGGCAGTGACGTCGCAAAAGCGACCGCCGACCTGATTCTCCTCGACGACAGCTTCACGACCATCGTGCGCGCGATCGAGGAAGGCCGCCGCATCCTTGAGAATATCCGCAAAGTCTTCGTCTACTTGGTTTCCACCTGCCTCGCCGAGGTCTTCCTTATCGGCGGCGCGCTCCTTGTCGGCATCCCGCTCCCCCTCTCCGCTTTGCAGATCATCTGGGTCAATTTCTTCACTGACAGCCTCCCGGCCCTCTCCTACGCATTCGACGAGCAAACGCCCACGCACCGCAAGGGCTCGCGCGGGATCTTCAATGCGGAAGTGAAAGTGCTCACGTTCGGCATCGGCACGCTTTCCTCCATCCTCCTCTTCGGGCTGTATTGGTACCTCTTGGAGAGCGGCACCGACGTCGAACATGCCCGCTCGACGCTTTTTGTATGCTTCTCGCTCTACGTCCTCGTCGTCGCGTTCTCGCTGCGGAACCTCCGCGCGCCGCTCTGGAGCTACAATCCTTTCACGAACACGTACCTTACCGCAAGCATCGCGTTTGGTGCACTCTGTACGCTCCTCACTGTCACCGTCCCCTTCCTGCAAAATATTTTTGGCCTCGTCACGCCGCCCCTTTCCCTGTGGTGGATCGTTATCCTCTGGCTGGCGTTCAATATACTCCTCGTCGAAGCGGCGAAGTGGACCGTTGCGCGGTTTTCTGCGGCGAAATGATAGTGGTATACTCGGCGCGAATAAAGGCCGGGGCATAGTGTAGCGGCAACACGCTTGCATGGGGTGCAAGAGATGCTGGGTCCGACTCCCAGTGCCCCGAAAAGAGATCGCACCCACCTTGGACAAGGCGGGTGCGGATGGAACTCCAAGACTCCTTACTCGCGCATGAATTGCGGGACAGCAAACGCCGCGGCGTGGACTTCAGCGTTGTAGTACTTCGTCTCCGGGACGAACGCACCGTCGATCTGTCGTGCAATGGAAGATAGCTTTGCAGCTATCGTTGCGCTCCAGTACCCTGAAGGATAATCGGGCTGCGGAAACGTAATCGTCGCGACATCCTTGAATCCTGCTTTCAGCATGTTGCCGCTGACCTGCCTGATGTGCTTCAGCGAGAAAAGCGGCGAGCCAGTCTGGGTGACCAGCATACCGTCCCTTTTGAGCACCTGCATGCAATTACGGTAGAACGATGTCCCAAAGAGTCCTTTGGCCATGCCTTCCGGCTCGGTCGAATCGACGATGATCACATCGTACATCTCCCTCCGATCCTTGTGCCGTACCCACTTGATGCCGTCTTCGGCGACAAGAGTCGCGCGCCAGTCACTTATGACGGGCGCACACAGTTCTGGGAAGAACTTTTCGCAGACCGGCGTGACCCGGTCATCGATTTCCACTTGATGGGCGGTGCGTACGTTCCGATACTTGAGGACTTCGCGCATCGCGCCGCAATCACCACCACCAATAACAAGGACGCTGAGCATGTCCTTGGCATTCGGCGAGAGCACGGTATGCACCATCATCTCGTGGTAGAGATGGTTGAAGGCGCTCGTCAGCATGACCTGGCCGTCAAAGACGGCGAGATAGCCGTGCGTCTTCGTCTTGTAGACCTCGATCTTCTGGAACCGTGAATGCTCACGGTGGACTCGCGTGACCGGCTCGAATGCGACGCCCATGCCGGTTGCGTACCACATCTCGGTAAATTCTCCCGAGCCGCCGATGCGTACTTTCCGCTTCATCGTTTCTCTCCTTGTTGTAACGGCAGGATCGCCGTCCGGCGCGAGTATAGCGCGCGCAATGGGACTTGCATAGCTGAAGGCGCCGACTCATCGTCGACGCCTTTCGCGTAACTTCTCGACACGAAGCGTCTGCGTGAGGCAGATTTCTTCGAACTTTGGTACCAGTTCCAGCATCTTTTCTCGCGTGGGCACTTTCCACTCTTCGCCAGAGTCTAATGCTGTCACCACGACCGGATACTTGCCTTCTGCAATCGCGACTGCACCGCGGCCATTCCCCGCTTCCGTCGAACAATGTCGCCTGCTCATCGGTTTTCCCTCCATCGAATGCTGACAACGCTCGGAGTAGTATACAAATCATGTTGAGCACTATGCCGCGGTGACAACAAACGTGTGCATAACTCGCCAAGAAATTTGCATGCGACGAAATATTCTGTATCGTAGTGCGAGTTGCAACAGAAGGGGCACGTGCCATGCTCAATGACTACGACCGCAAAGTCGTCACGAAGCTTCTTATCGCAATGTACAACCTGAGCGAGCATCCCTGCCGCAAGACGGCAACGATCGCAAAGCTCATCAATGGGAACTGTTTCTTCCCGCGACTGGTGACCGAGTCGCACGTCGAGATCATCTTCGCCCTGTTTGGTGGGAGGACCGCTTTCCGCAACAACCCCTGTATCCGCAAGCTCGCAACCGGCCACTAGGCCACTCGGGCGCCGCAAACCCTTGCGGCGCCCTTCGTTTTTGCTTGAGAAATTGTCGATTTTAGGCGATACTCATTGTCACGCGTCTTTAGCTCAGTTGGTTAGAGCGTTCGATTCACATTCGAAAGGTCTCAGGTTCGAATCCTGAAAGACGCACCGGGCCGTAGTATACCGGTAGTACGCACGATTCGGGTTCGTGTAGAGTGGGTTCGATTCCCACCGGCCCGACCACAAAAATGGTCGACTAAATTCAGAACTTACGGAGCGAGCGGCGGCTTTCGTTGTACAACGATTGCCGTTGCGAGAGGATCTATTTGATTCCCACAATCTTATACTTCTGCGCGCCCTTGGGGGTCTGGAACGAGAACGCGTCGCCCTTTTTCTTGCCCATGAGCGCACTGCCGAGCGGCGAGAGGTGCGAGATCTTGTGCTCCTGCATGTTGGCCTCGGCTGACCCCACGACTTCGTAGGTAAGCTCCCCTTTCTCGCCAACTTTCTGGATGGTGACAAACGAGCCGAGGGAGACCGCATTCCCCTTGTGATGCTCGATGATGCGGGCGCGCGCGAGCTGCTCTTCGATCTGGCGGATCCTGTCTTCGGTCGCGGCCTGGAGGTTACGCGCCTCTTCGTATTCGGCGTTTTCCGAGAGGTCGCCCAAGGAGCGCGCATACTCAAGCTGCTCCGCGATCTCGCGACGGCGGACAGTCTTTAAATGTTCGAGCTCCTTCGTGAGCTCGTCGAATTTCTCTTGGGAAAGGTAGGTGTTCTCGTCGGTGACGGGCATAGGATTTATGAAGACAGGCGTATTGTATCGTGCCCTGGCTTTCACGCAAGCACTAGTGTATGTACTCCGGTTTTGCATCCCGCAGCCAATAGAAAAAATTACTCATTGCCGGAGCGGCTCCAGAATTCGTCCCGGCCGGTGCTTTTTCAAGGACGACCGCAAACGCGTACTTCGGCGCGCGTGCCGGCCAGAAACCGATGACCCACGAATTCATGTACTGGTTGCGCGTGCCGACCTGAGCGGTTCCTGTCTTTCCGGCAATCTCGATCCCGCCGATATTCAGGGCAGCCGCGGTGCCACCATCGGTAACTGCCGCGCGCATCCCTTCACGTACGATACGAAGCTCTTCCTCCGTGAATCCGAGATCCGTGCTTTCGGCTTTCTCGCCCGCAATCAAATGCGCGCCAAGAAGCTTGCCGCCGTTCGCGACCGCTGCCGTATAGCGCACGACCTGGAGCGGCGTCACCTGGAAGCCATACTGCCCGATCGCCGTGTTATACGTATCGCCGAGGCGCCAATCATCGTCGAACACTTCCCGCTTCCACTCAGGCGTCGGGATCGTCCCTGCCTCTTCGCCACCGAGGACGAACCCTGACACCGACCCGAAGCCGAATTTGCGCGCGTACTCATCGATCTTCTGGATGCCGAGGCCCCGCTGGTCCTTGTACCCGCCACCGATCGCATAAAAGTAGACGTCGGAGGAAACGGCGAGCGCGCGGCGAATATCGGTGTAGCCGTGCGCCTTCCAGTCTTTGAAGATGGACGGCTTGTCAGGAAAATAGGGGTTCGGGATCGAGATCGAACCGGTCGAGAGGATTTCCTTCTCCGGGTCAATGATCCCTTCGTGCAAGGCTGCCGCAGCAAACATCGGCTTCACGATGGAGCCCGGTGCGTACACGCCCGCAACGGCGCGGTTGAGAAGCGGCGTGAGAGGATCCTCGTTCGCCTTTCCGACGACCGCGGAGATGCCGTCCGCGAAATCCGAATTGTCGTATTCGGGAAAACTGGTGAGCGCGAGAAGTTCCCCTGTTCTCACGTCCATGATGAGCGCGGCGCCGCCTTGGAAGCGGTTACCACGCGCGTGGCTCTGCAGCACTTCTGCAAGCTTCGCCTGCATGTCGGCTTCGATCGAAAGTGTGAGCGTCGCCCCGTCGCGTGGCGGATCAACGATATCGGATCGCACCAACTCGCCGCGCGCATCGGTTTCTGACAAGACCGCGCCGTTTACCCCGGCGAGGCTTCCGTCAAACGCATGTTCGATGCCGGAGACGCCCGCATACTCTTCACGCCACCACGATCCCGATGCATCTGCCTTCGGGTACCGCACGAACCCCAGGATATGCGAAAAGCCCGGTCGCTCTGTGTACACGCGTTTCGCGTACGGCAGCGTGGTCGTCGAACCACTGGCCTCGAAGCCAATAGCGAAACTCGGCTCGTTCCACGCTAATTCCACCCCGCTGCGGTCGGTAACGATACCGCGCGACGCGAAGATGATGTCGCGCTCGAGACGGTTGTTGCGCGAAATATCGGCATACACGTCACCCCGGAGGACCTGCAGGTGGAACGCCTTCCCGGCGACAACGAGCGCCGCGAGCACGAACACGGCGCCGACGCCGAATACGGCGAGATGCGAGACTGGCCTCTCGATCCTCCCTTCCAGTGCGTTCGCGTCGAGCTGCGCGCGGTTGCTGGAATCAAGGAAAATATCTTCCGGGTCGATCTCCCGGCCACGGAACCTCGATCGGCGCCAAAATGTCATGCGGTCATTGTATTAAAGTCCGCCCGTTTCCCCAACGAGCAGCTGACGGCGGAGCGGTTCCAAGCAGACGACGAGGATGATCGAAACAAGGGTCACCAGCGGCAACGTTGCGGCCGACGTGAACGATACCGACGCCGGAAGCCACAACAAGTCCGCGAAGATCCCGGCGAGGACGACTTCCCACGCGCGCCATCGCAGCGCAAGCGCGAGCGCGAAGACGGCCGCGACATACGGCGGCGCAAACAGCACGCAGACGAAAAGCAGCGCGCCAAGGACTGCGCGGACGTTGTTATTCAGCAGGGACGACATAGACGAACCGGAGGGTATCTAATCCTTGCGGGAGACGGATAAAGAGGGTCTGCGTCGCGCTCGACGAGGCGCTTTCGATCGCGCCGATGATGCCCGCGACACGGCCGCCGTATTCCGGGACATGCGCCGCGTCTCCCACGGCGACGTCGGCGCCGCGCGGAATCTCGGCCCGCGCGTTTCCGCCGCCGCGCCCATCGACGGAAAACGCGAAATCGCGGACGATGACCTCGATCGTATTCCCCGGCGAAAAGAGCGAATCCACGACCGCCGTATGTGAATCAAGGTCGGAAATGCGGCCGAGCGCGAATCCACCGGGCGTCAGCACGATGTCGCCTCGGGAGAGTCCTGCTCGCTCACCCGCCCCGAGCACAAACGTCCCGTACGGAGAAGTCGTAAACGATGAAAGCACCCGCACCGTCGTCCCTTCGTCAGATTGCGCAAACGTGGCGATATCCCGCAAGGCCGCATTTTCGATTTCAAGCGAACGGTACCGCGCGTCCCGCTCTTCGTAGAACGCGATACGGTCTTTCAGCGCACTGTTCTCCTCGACGAGCGCGCGACGTGACGCGAAGTACCCAGTACCCTCGAGCGTGCGCGATGCGCCCGACGCGGCACCCCACGCGAGCGACGAGAGCGTCCGCACATACGAGCGCACGAATCCGCCTGAAAGCGCGTCCACGCTGAAAAGCGCGACCGACACCATGAGGGCCACAATGAAGGCCACCGCGAGCGGCGACCGCCTACGCTGTCGGGACAAGTTCATCATCTTCGTGTTTGAGCGATTCGCGGTACCGGTCGAGGTCCTCCAAGATGACCGCCGTGCCACGCACGACGGCGGTCAAGGGATCGGCCGCAACGATGACCCGCATGCCGAGCGCGTTCGTGAGGAATTCCGGAAGCCCTCGGATCATCGCACCGCCGCCAGCAAGGTAGATCCCGCGCTGCATCACGTCGGCAAGAAGTTCCGGCGGCGCGCTCTCGACGATGTCCTTCATCTGTTCGACGAGGTCGTCCACGCTGTGCCCGATCGCGTTCCGGATGTCTTCGTCGGTGATCACGATCTCGCGCGGCAGGCCCGAGACCAAATCGCGCCCGCGCGCACGCACGATGACAGGTTCGGCCCCGCGCAGGATGGCGGCTGCCGCGATCTTCACTTCCTCCGCCGTCTTGTCGCCGATCAAGACCTTATGCTCGTTGCGGAAGTGGCTCACGATGTCCTGGTTGAACTTGTCGCCGGCGATGCGGATGTTCTTCGCGATGACGAGCCCACCCAAGGAAACGAGGCCAATGTCTGTCGTCCCGCCGCCGATATCGATTACCATCGAACCGGTCGGCTCATGGACGGGGAGCTCGATCCCGATCGCGGCGGCCATCGGCTCGTCCACGATATGCACTTCGCGCGCTCCCGCCGCGTATGCGGCATCGCGCACCGCACGCACTTCGACCGAGGTGATGCCCGACGGCACCCCGATGACGACACGCGGCCCTAGGAGCTTCGTCCTCCCTTGCTGCGCCTTCCCGATAAGGTAGGAGAGCATCTCGCTGGTTATCTCGAAATCCGAAATCACGCCGTCGATGACCGGCTGCACCGGCACGATGTGCGGCGGCGTGCGCCCGAGCATGTTCTTCGCCTCCTGCCCCACAGCGACCACTTGTCCCGTCTTATTGTTGACGGCGACGATCGACGGCTCGTTAATGACGATCCCGCGCCCTTTCACGTAGACGAGCGTATTCGCCGTCCCGAGGTCAATCCCGATGTCGTTCGAGAAGAACCCGAGCAGTGTGTCTTTCCACTTTCTGATTGCGTCCATGATGGTTATTGGTGTGCATGAAGTTTATTGAGTATGTCGCTCTCCGCGACGAGTGTTCCCTTGCCATTCGTTCGCTCCGCCATCTCAACTCCGCCCGCGGACATTGTTTTTTCAGATACTACCAGCCGTGTCGGTATGCCGATCAATTCCGCGTCAGCAAATTTCTCTCCAGCTCGCAGGTCGCGGTCGTCGTAGAGGACCTCGATGCCGTTTTCCGTGAGCATGTCGTAGTACCGGTCGGCTTCTTTCTCCACCTCAGCATTTCCGCCGGCGAGCGATACAAGGTGGACATGGAATGGCGCAACCGATGCCGGCCACACGATCCCTTTCTCATCGGAGAGCGCTTCAACGATAGCGCCCATGAGTCGTCCCGGGCCAATGCCGTACGAGCCCATGATGACCGGCTTTTTGTTCCCTGTTTCATCGGTGTACATGAGGCCGAGGGCGTCGGAAAAGCGCGTACCCAGAGGAAAGATGTTACCCACCTCCACCGCCTTTTCTTCTTTCAACTCCGACTTTGAGATGCCGAGCTCGGCAAGCACTTCGTCGTTGTACACTTCCTTATTGACCGCAATACCCTTCTTCTCGTGCACGTAAATGATGTCTTCACCCGCGTCGCAGATCATTTGGTATTCGTCAGAAAACTTCGAGAAACTACCACCCGAGGCAAATGTGCGGTACGTGCGATCGCCGATCCCTGCGCGCTTGAAGATTTTCTCGTACGCCTTCGCGCACTTCTCATAGAAATCGCGGAATTCTTCCTCGCCGCGCGAGAATGAGTACAAGTCTTTCATGACGAATTCGCGCACGCGCATGATCCCGCTTTTCGCGCGCAGTTCGTTGCGGAATTTCGTCTGGAACTGGTACACGTACGCGGGCAGGTCTTTGTACGACGACACGTATTCGGTCATGAGCGCGGTGAGCGGCTCTTCGTGCGTGACCGCGAGGCCGAGCTCACCGCCGCTTTTGAGTGCGGTTTTGAACCACACGTCTACCGCCGCATCATCCCAGCGGTTCGTCGTCTGCCAGACTTTCGGCTCCTGGAGCGCGGTCAGGGTGATTTCCTGCCCGCCGATCGCGTTCATTTCCTCACGGATGATCTGCTCGATCTTCTTAAACGTGCGGAGTCCGAGCGGCAAATACGAATACGCTCCCGCCATTTCCTTGTGGATGTATCCCGCGCGGATGAGGAGCTGCGCGTTCTTCGACACCTCGTCCTTCGGCGCTTCTTTCCGGGTTCGCGTGAAAAGCTGAGACTGTCGCATTAATGGCTATTCTACGCGGTATTTCATATTCACCAAACTTGACACTTCTTTTTTTAGATGTTAGTACTTATGCGTTCAAGTCCTCGCGAGAAAAGGAGTGTGACATGGACTATGCATTGATCATTTGGCTCGAGACGACTGATCCGAACGGACGACCGAAAAAGGTCGAAAACATCCGGGTGACTGGGTTGGCCGACCGGAAGTACTGCGAGCGCTGGAAGGCTGGCCTGAGCGTCGAGACGCCCTTCTTCAATCCCGGTGACGTCATCAGCAAGGGCGACAAGTTCACGTTCGAATGCATTGCGATCCGGAAGAAGCGCACCGCCACGCGGTAACCTTCGCGAGATGATCAGCAGAGAAGTGCACGAGGCATCGGAACACGCTCCGATGCCTCGAATTTTTTACGCCAACAACCTTGCAATATCGTTGTACGTCACGGAAACCATTAAAGCGACGATCAGCGCCACACCAAAGAAATTCAAAATCTGCACGCCAAATTTGTTCGGCGGGCGGCGGATCACCGTTTCGATACCGAGGAGGAAGAGACGGCCGCCGTCGAGCGCGGGGATCGGCACGAGATTGATGACGGCGAGATTGATCGAAATAAATCCGGCGAGCGCCAAGACGTGCCCGAGGCCATGGCGCGAGGCGTTCCCGACGAAATCCACTAAGCCGACCGGTCCCACGATATTCTGCAAATTCGGCGAGCCAGCCGCAGCATCACGAATGAGTCCCCAGAGGCCATTGACCGTATCAAGCAGCGCCTGATACGTCGACGGCCCTGCTTCTTTCAGCGCTTCAAACCACGGGAGTTTCGCATCCGTAACAAGCGCCATCCCCATGCCGATCGCCGGACGCCCCGCATCGCGCGCAACGACGGCGTGCGCCGGCGTCACGATCACGCTCTCCACGGTTTCCGCACGCTTGTAGGTGATCGAAAGTTGTTTGCCGCCGCGATCCCCGACGAATTCGACGATCTTCGACGGCCGGAGCTCGACCGGTTTTTTCGTCGCGGCATCTTCGATGCGGATGATCTCGTCGCCCGCCTTCAGCCCCGCGACCGCCGCAGGCGAACCGTCGACCACCGTATTCACGAAAAGTTGCACCTCGTCCCCGATCGCTTTCCCTTCCGGAATGACACGCGGAATGCCTTGGTGGAGTGCCGCACCGAAGAGGAACCATGCCGCAACCGCGTTCATCGTGACGCCCGCAACAAGGATCGCAGCTTGTGCGTATTTCGGCGATGCGGCAAAGCTCCCCTTTTGGTGCGTCTCGCCATGTTCGCCCATGAGGCGGACGAACCCGCCGAACGGCAGCCAGTTAATCGTGTACTCGGTCCCATTCCATCTGCCGAAGGTAAACGCGCGCGGCGGATACCCCACGCCGAACTCCTCGACATTCACGCGGAACAATTTTGCAGCAAGGAAGTGCCCCACCTCGTGGATGACGATGAGGAAAATCAGGATCCCAGCGACGAGGAGAACTGTGGTCATGTGGTAAATGTTCTAATTGTTATACATGTTGTAGATGTTGCACAACACAACTAGAACAAATAGAACATTTCGGACAATTATAACACTACGATTGCATCTCCGCTTCTTTCTTCTCGAACAACTTCTGCAATTCCTCATTCATCGCATCAACCTTCTTCTGCATCTCATCCTTGAGGCGGAATTTGTCGTCTTCGGTGATCGTGCCCGCTTTTTCCTGTTCTTGGATGTCTTTCCAGCAATCATCGCGCCCGCCGCGCACCGTGGTACGCGCATCCTCCAATTTCCCTTTTGCCAATTTGATGAGCTGTTCGCGGCGCTCCGAGGTGAGTTCCGGGAAACTGACACGGACGCCGGACGCGTCCGAGCCGACGCCGACACCGAGGTCCGCTTGTGAAATCGCCTTCTCGATGTCCTTGATGATGCCAGGGTCGAATGCCTGGACGCGCAGGCTTCGCGCATCCTCGATGCCGATCGTCGCGACTTGCTTCAAGGGCATCATGGAGCCGTATGCTTGCACTTGGACGGAATCCAAAATCGCCGGCGTCGCGCGGCCGGTGCGGAGCCCTTGGTATTCACGCTGCAGCCATTCCTTTGCTCCGGCAAGTTTCGTATCAAGTGGTTTAAAGTCGTACGCCATATGGTGACATTATAGCGTAGGCGCGAGGAGCGCAACCTGTTCCAAGAGCGATTTGAGGAGCGATCCCTTGTCCGTCGCATATTTCCGTGCCCGATAGATGGCGTGCAATCCGGCCGCCTTCCCTTCGCCTTTCACGCGCTCGAACCGGCGCTCGAGCGCCGCGAGGAACGCGAGCACGCTGCCGGTGTCGCGCCCATCCTCTTCGTCATGTTCGTAGAGCGGTTTGAGCATCGTGATGCGTTTTTCCGGCGAGGCAGCGAGGAAATCGTCGGCGTCAACAAGGAGTTCCCCTTCCGGAAGGGTTGGAAGCACGAGCCGCTGCGCGCGCGATCGTATGGTCGGCAGGAGCGTATCAGGAGACGGCGTAATGAGGAAAAGTGCCGCATCTGCGGCTGGCTCTTCGAGCGTTTTGAGGAGCGCGTTCTGCGCCTCGGTCGTCATCGTGGGCACGACAAGCACAAAGACACGTTTATCTCCGGCAACGGGCTTCGTCCGTACGCGGGCGCGCAATTCCTCCGCCTCCGCGACGCCGAACGAACGGTACGCGCGTGCAAAGAGGTCGGGATTCCCGCGTGCGATCACGTCTTCCTTTTCCAAACGGTCAAGGAGTGCGTTGAGTGATTGCTCATTACCATTCACGAGGTACGCTCCGCTATACAGCATAGGGTAAGTATCGAGATAAATTTGCAATTTGCAAGCTTCAATTTGCAAACAAAATCCCGAGCCACAAATCGCAAGTGGGTTTCGTGTGTGATTTACTATTTGGAATTCCATTTGCAAATTGCAAATTGGTATTTGCAAATTCGCGGTATAATCCGCGGTATGTCCGACCCCAAAGATCTCGAAAAAACCGCACTCGCGATCACGCGTGCGGTCGGCTCTCCCACGTCGATCATCGTCCACACCGTACTGTTCGCAGTGTCATTTTTTGCGGCGTTCACCGGCTACGTCTCGTTCGACCGGATGCTCCTCATCCTGACGACGATCGTTTCCCTCGAAGCGATCTACCTCGCGATTTTCATCCAGATGACGATCAACTACCAGGCCGAAGACATCGCCGAGGTGCAGGAGGACGTGGAAGAAATCCAGGAAGACGTCGAGGATATCAGTGAGGATATTGATGAGATCCAGGAAGACGTGGACGAGCTGCAGGAGGATGTGGAGGAAATTTCGGAAGACGTGGAAGAAATGTCGGAGGAAGAGGAGACCGAGGAAGCAGCAGAAGAGCGCCGCAAGTCGGAGCAGAAGCAGACGCTCGAAGACATCCAGACGAACCTGCGCCGACTGCTTGACGACGTCGAACGCCTGAAATCAGGCGGAGGCAAATGATACAAGGTCCGACCTTGTAATTACCGCTTGCTCGAGATCGCTTTTTTGTACACGTCGAGGTGCTTCAGGGCCTCGCCCGTCCCCTTTGCGACGCAAAACGGCGCGTCTTTCGCGAGCGTCGCTTTGACGCCGGTGCGGCGGTAGATAAGTTCCGGCAAATTCCGCAGCTGCGAGCTTCCGCCCGTCATGATGATCCCGTTATCAATGATGTCGGAGGCGAGTTCCGGCGGCGTCTCCTGGAGGACGTCCTTGATCGCGCCCACCATCGCGCGCAATTCTTTTGCCATCGCCCGGACGATCTCGTTCGAGCCGAGCTCGACGGTGCGCGGCAGCCCCGTCATGTAATCGCGTCCCTTGATGTTCATTTTCGGTTCGTCTTCGATCGGCACAGCGGAACCGATTTCGATCTTGATGCGCTCGGCCATCTTGTCGCCGATCGCGAGGTTGAGGTTCTTCTTGATGTAATCCGCGATCGCGCGGTCGAGCGCGTTGCCGGCGACTTTAACCGACGTTGACGCCACGATGCCGCCGAGAGAAATGACCGCGACATCCGTCGTCCCGCCGCCGATGTCCACGATCATATGTCCCCTCGCTTCGTGGATCGGTATCCCCGCGCCGATCGCGGCGAGGATCGGCTCTTTCACCACGTACGCGCGGCGCGCACCCGCTTTCGTCGCGGCCTCGACGACCGCGCGGCGCTCCGTTGAAGTCACTCCCGCCGGCACCGACACCATCACTTCCGGCCGGAAGAGGTTCCACGGGCCGAGCGCCTTCTTGATGTAGTACCGGAGCATCGCTTCGGTCACGCGGTAGTCGGCAATGACGCCGTCGCGCATCGGCTGGTATGCCCTGATCGCGTCGGGCGTGCGGCCGATCATCTCTTTCGCGTCGTTCCCGATCGCGAGGATCCGGTTGTCCTCGACTGAAATGGCGACGACCGACGGTTCATTCAAGACGATCCCTCGTTTTTGCGCGAACACGAGGACGCTCGTCGTCCCGAGATCGATGCCGAGCTTAGGAGAGAAGAAGGACATAGGCCAGTGCATTGTAGTCGCTCAAAGCAAAAAAGAAAGACGCCGCGCGATCGCACGGCGTCTCCAAGTCTGGAAAGGAACTCCTTGGACTGCGGGACTAGTCAGACCGGCCGCGGCCGTCGTCACGGTTGCCGACGGACGTCGCGGGCTTGCTCCTCAATGGCAGGTGGGAGTTAATGAACCCATGCTTATCGCAGGTCGCGTTGATCCGATCTACGTAGCTCCCCTGATTTGCACTGGATGAGGGCGACCGTGTCTGCTTGGCACTTGCCTGCATTCGTTCTTCCTCCTGGTTCTCGAGCACGTTGCTTGCACGTACCCACCACGCCACAATACAAAAGTCTGTACAAGCCCGCAACTATTTCTCCACAGCCGCGTCGGGATGTTTCTTCGGGTTCAACTCGTAGAAAAACCGCTTCGAGAAATTGGCCGAGTCGTCACAGATGCGCTTCAGAAAGTAGAGGTCCTTAGTCGGGATCTGCTCGAGGATCTTCCCCATCCTCGCCATCGTGATGCGCGGCAACCCATCGCGGACGCGGCTCGGGTTGATCCGGTCGACGAAATACCGCATGAGTTCTCCCCGCTCCGTCTCCCGGATCCGTGCACGAGTTTGTTTTAAATTAGCGCCGATGTGTCGCATGCGTTTATTGTATCGCATTACCGGCTGTGATATGAATGAAGGACAGTTCGTTTTGGGAACCGCGCCGATGAGCGGTCGGGCTTAGAGCCCCCGGTGAGGTATTGATCCTAGAAGGAGTTGAGCTCCCTTCGATGCGAGGTCCGACTCCTCGTCACTCCCATAATGCGCCGTTGCACATCTGCAACGGCTTTCCTTTTATACGTACACCCCGTATCATTTCTCCATGCGCTCAATAGTCCAGGTCGGCGATCCGGTCTTGCGCGCCGTTGCCAAGGAAATCGCACCCGACGAGATCGGGTCTTCGAGCGTGCGCGAAATAATTGCCGACATGAAAAAACTCCTCGCAGCCGAGGAATTCGGTGTTGCCATCGCCGCGCCACAGGTAGGAGAGAGCCTCCGCATGTTCGTCGTCGCAGGCTCGGGTGCCCTCAAGCGCAAGCGCAACGAGCGCAAAAAAGATGATGAGGAAGCGGACGATTCGTACTTCGAGGGCATGCCCGAAGATGACGAAGTGTATATCAACCCCACCCTCGTGAAGATGTCTCGCGGGAAAAAAGAGAAACACGAAGGCTGTCTCTCGGTGCGCGGCAAATGGGGCGAAGTCCCCCGCGCAGAAAAGGCGACGATCCGGTACCTTGATGAAAACGGCCGCGCACAAGAGCGCGGCGCATCGGGGTTCCTTGCGCACATCTTCCAGCATGAGATGGACCACCTCGACGGCATCCTCTATATCGACAAAGCGACCGACGTATATGACGACTCATCCACAGTCCGTGATCGACAGGATAAGTAGGATTGCTACAGTTGTCACATGTCGCTTTTCAAGGAGTCATTCAAGACGCTACAACTCTTTACTATCGTTTTTGTCATTGGCGGAGGCATTCTCGGACTGTGGGATATCTACCAATACACAGTCCGCGGCGAATTCCATCCATTCTGGGACCCGTTTAACGGGATTCTCAGCGCTGCGTATGTCATCGGTGGCATCTACTTTGTAAAAAACATCCGGGCAATCTTGCCGATATATCGTGCCCAGGTCGTAAAAGTGATTATAGGGATGTTTTTAGTAAACGTCGTGATTGCCTGCCTCGACTTGATAATGATGTATAGGAATCCGTCACTCGTGGACCCGGAAGTTGCAAACGACCCCGAGCTGATGGTGTGGATCCTGTTTGGTGTTGTATTCAATTTCCTATTCAGCTTCCTCGTCTACGCAGTCATGATCCATGCCGTAAACACCGTTTCTGGATTGCAGCGAACTAAACCACATATGGCGATTACGGTCGCGGCGTGGGCGATCATCCTCTTTTTGGTCGCAGGCGTCATGATCTACGGCCTCGCGCCAAACTGAAACATGCTATAACGGCTGCATGAAGTATGCATTTTTTGGGACGCCAGCGCTCTGCATCGAAGTGCTTGATGCGCTTGTGGCTGCAGGCTATCTGCCATCCCTCATCGTCACGATGCCCGACCGGCCGCAAGGTCGTGGGATGGAAATGAAAGAAACCGCCGTCGCTGTGTGGGCGCGCGTACGCGGGATTGAGGTTGTGAAGCCGGAAAAGCTCGACGCGGCGTTCATCGAGGATTTCGCGCGGCGCGGCCTTGCGTATTCCATCGTCGTCGCGTACGGGAAAATCCTGCCGCAAGCGCTCCTCGACGTTGCGCCGATGTACAACATCCACTATTCGCTCCTGCCGCGCTGGCGCGGGGCGACGCCGGTTGAGAGCACGATCCTTGCGGGAGATGCAGAAACCGGCGTCGCCATCCAGCGCATCGTCTTCAAGCTCGATGCGGGACCATTAGTCGCAGTTGAAAAAACCGCGATCGGCGACGACGAGACCGCGCCGGATTTGCGTGCGCGCCTCAACACGATCGCCGCACAAAAACTTGTCGAGATCTTCCCGTCGCTTTCTGCGAGGGATGTGGAACTCCAGGAACAAGACGAAACGGCTGCCACGCACTGCGGCAAGATTTCAAAAGAAGACGGGCTCGTGGACTTGTCGGACGACGGAATCCAAAACTACCGGAAGTTCCGCGCATACTTCGGCTGGCCGGGCGTCTACACTTTTTTCGAGCGAGGCGGAAAACGCATCCGCACGATCATCACGAAATGCCACATGGAGGGATCGAAATTAGTGATCGACTCTGTAAAACCCGAAGGCAAAGGCGAGATGCCCTATGCCGATTTCGTACGGTCTGGCGTAAAACCGATCGTGTGATATAACAGCGTAAGAATCACGGTTTGGCTGACCCGGTTTGGCCTCCCACCTGCCAGTCAGCCAAGGCCCTCGACCACCCGCCTCCGCACGCGCCCCCACGCAGCGAGCCGGCTCTGGTCGAGGGCTACTTTTTTGCGCTGTGGTGCGACGATCAATAACTCCGCATA
>Ga0207952_1000717_pt1 | contig 20891 bp, 18 predicted proteins | sample SubbioR12Aug_8Ca_FD_184831 | JGI IMG/M metagenome (GOLD analysis project Ga0207952, IMG submission 184831) | Serpentinite rock and fluid subsurface biosphere microbial communities from McLaughlin Reserve, California, USA - CR12Aug_8Ca (SPAdes) | ecosystem: Environmental > Terrestrial > Deep...
CCCTGAGCATCAAAGTCAATATCATAGCCAAATTTATTGTCGGCGCTGCCAGGAAAAGGACGTGATACGCCTTTGGCATCCATCACGGGAACCATAAAGTCGACCGATAAACCATTTTTGTGAGTGCGATGGGGACGTATGCGCCCTCCCTCTTTCCAGCCCGTTTCGCCATACACAAACACTTTATCGCTGGCAGTTTGTTGGAGCTGCTGATAAGCCAGAGTAATAATATCTGCAACGGCAGTATGCACATAGGTTCGGCCCAGACTGACTCCCAGGCTGCTATACGCAGAAAAGTTGTGCCCCTTGGCTGGCAAGCTGACGCCATTTTCCAGCCGCCCATTGGCCACAGTCCCATAACATATACTCTCTTTGACTTGCGTGGCACAAGAGAATACAGGGATCATGCAGGTCAGCCAGATGCAGTTTAGTCTGAGTATGTTCAAGTCAATATCCGCAATCCATTTGGCGTCATGATGTGAGCGATCAATTGTGGCGTTTGTTGTATAGGAACTGACTTAACTGAAACGGGGCCTTGCATCTCCAGCTCCTGCATCAGCCGGGAAACCCTGGCAGCATCAGGGTGCAATAATTCCAGCTTCAGCAAACTGATACCATGGTCCTGCATATTCGCAGCGGGATGGGCAGCAGTATGCCATTCGATCAGGGCTGGCGCGATCCCCTGCAATGGCAGCGAGCCATCTTCCGGTATCGTGATCAACCATTGATTATTGCCGCGACTCATGGGTTCAATTTTGCCGAGGTTTTCTGCGGTCTGGCCCAGGGCTGCCTGCAAATTGCTGGTTCGAGCCACCCAGTTAGACAAACGAGGCTGGCTATCTGGTGTCAGCGTATCGAGTGCAAACCAGCGTGGCCGTTCTGGCCTGGCAGCATGCGGGTTGGAGGCTATCACCTCAAGGAATAACTCAGGCCCCAGACGCACAAACATATTATGCGTACCCATGCGTGCATGCTCACCACCAGCCTGCGGCTCAACACCCAGTACACGTTTGACATAAGCTGCGCCTGATGCCAGATCAGGCGCAGTGATGGTGATGTGATCTATGATGCAAGCTGACAAATGATGCCTCCGCATTTCCAGAGTGTGCCTGAGTCCGGCCAGCTTATTTGGCTTCGCCTGCGTTGATTTGTGCCGGTGTTGGTGCAGGTGCAGGTGTAGAGACGGGCGCGGGATTGGTGATTGCCGCTGCATTCACAGTTGGCAAAGCACCCCGCCAGCCTTCTGGCGTACAGAGTTCCCATTTTGCATTCGGTACATAAAACAGCGCGGCCTGTTTATGCGAAAGGAAATGGAAAGATGGTTGCTGTATCGCCTTCACCGTACCGTCAGCAATAAAATATTCAATCGAAAAACGCGGATAAGCCATGACCAGGCCACCGACGGCAAAAGAAACGTCTTCAGGCTTGATGATCTCGGCCACTCTTTCTTCACTGGTGCCAGTTGTGACATCCATCAGGCGCAATCTGGTTTTTTCAAACAATTCACGTTCCGCCATGGATTCGCGCGCATTATTAAGTTTGCGCAAAATGCCGAAAGGATTCGTACCGATATCGACCAGTGAGCCAATCTGTGACAAAGAGGGATTATTGACAACTTCGACGATGCTGCGCCATGAAGATTTGCCTGAGAATTGCAAAGTCACTGCCAATGTAGTCTGGCTGGCGGCCAGCAAGCCACCTATCCAGGCATTGGCATCTTTTGCCCAATGGTATTTGACGGCGGAGGTATAACCACGGCAGCTGTAAAATGCCAGTGCATCCTGTTTTGATACTGTGCCGAAAAGTTTATTGTCAATAAAGACCAGTCCGCCCACCTCGCCATCTGTCAGCGCCACATAGGCAATATTGCGGCCTTGCGCATCTTTCATCTCAAAGCGTTCCATCGCTGACTCTGGCGGCACAGTCGTGATGACATTACGCGCATCGGATTTTTGATCAACTGCCAGGCTTTTAACCGGCGCAGAACTTTTGCTGGGCTGATCTACATTATTGGCTGCAAGAGCAGAGGAAGAGATGCACAGCGCAAATGCTGGCAAACCGGCGAATAAAGACGAGAGCAAAGGTGAAGGCAGAGATGGGCGCATATGATGAAAAAGATTTATAAAGAAATAATATTAACTCAATACTTCTTTATAACATTATTCATCAAGTAACCACAATCTCTGTTACCGAGAGTTGCAGTCTCAACTGACTATCACTTCAACCAGCACCATCATTTCCGGGAAGTCATCCCGCTGAACCCGGACATGATAGACCCCAGGCTGCATCGGTGCCGTATAACTGCCAAGTATGTCTATCGCGCCCGCATTGGCTTCTACCAGGGTCCAGGTAACTGGCTGGCGTATATAGTAGATGCCGGGGGGATAGTTAATACCCGCAGCAAAGAAATGCTGCGCCCCTGGCTTCAGCCTGACACTTTTTGCAGCTACATTCAGATAAGGGGTAAATACTGGCGCAGGTGTGCTGCCTACCGTTACAGTTGCGACGGCTGTGAGTGCCGGGAAGTCTTCCCTTTGTACCTGCACGTGAAAAACACCCGCTTTGTCAGGTGCAGTGTATTCGCCATTGAGTGTGATACTGCCGCCATCGGTCTCCACTACTGTCCATTTGACTGGCTGGCGGATATACCGCACATTTGCCGGATAATTGGTGACGGCAGAAAAACTCAGCTTGCCATTCGTCGCCACTGTCGCTGTCATGGGCAAGAGTTCCAGCGCAGGTTTGAAGCCTGGCTCGGCATTGTTAACTACCTGACCAACAGCACTGGCCCTGGCCAGCAAATCCAGTGCCTGCACTTGCTGCGCCGCGGTCATTTTCGCCTTCAACGCATCCAGCAACTTGTCTTGTGCATCACCGGCTGTGGTATTGGCAGCAGTCGCAGCCTTCAGGGGCGTGCCATAAAAATCAACCAGTTTGCTGACATCCACATAACTGGACAAGGCGAGGCTGACATCAGCCTGAGCTTGCTTGATGCTGGTTGCCGTCACGGCTTTTTCTACTGCTGCAATATCAGGATTGGAAAATACGCCACTCATGTCAGTACGCATGAGACGGGTAGACAACATATCGGTCAGGGGTGTCAAATTGACGACACCTGTATTGATGGCAATGGCATGCAGTTTTTTATTGTCCGCTGCATTATTCACCTGCAACACGCAAGGCAAAACACCACCCGCAATTGTCAGGCTATAAGCTCCATCAGAAGCTGTTGTGGTGGTGCCACTTCCAGTGCGACATTTGGCATTGACTGGGGCGCCGGATAACGCCATTCCTGTCGCTGCCGTACCGGATAAAGTCAATCCGGTCACTGGCGTCACTACACCAGAGTTCACACTAGTCGCCGTGCCACCACCACACGCCGCCAACAACACTGTAGAAAAACAAAAACTCAGACTCAGAGCAGGTTTCAATTTATTCACCTTGCAGAAATTTCAGATTAAAACCAGTGTAAAACCTGCCTTACTCCATGTCTGCTCAAAACTGTATGTAAATTGTCACCAAATTGTATTTCACAGCGGCGGCAGATTCCTGACTATTCTATGGCCGCAGAGCGGTAGCGGTTAACTTCAGACGAGGTCAGCACACCTGCCTTGTTTCCCCAGGCATTGCGTACATAGCTGAGGACCAGGGCAACTTCTGCGTCATTCAAGGCATGCGCAAATGGCGGCATACCATATGGGCGAGGATTATTTTTGGTGACGGGTGGAAAACCACCAGACAAGACCATGCGCACCGGGTTGGACAAGGCATGGCTAAGCACCGCAGGATTAGCCTGCAGGGCTGGGTAAATATTTGCCACCCCCTCCCCTTTTTCACCATGACAATCCATGCAATGGGTCTTGTACAGGGCTGCACCTTGCTTCATGACGGCTTCCATGCGTTCAGCACTTAGCTCAGGCCCTGCCATTGCCTTGTCCAGCATATCCTTTTCTGCCGCCTGTACGGTGGGTATGGCCTGCAGATAAGTCGCCATGGATTTGATATCTGCATTTGATAAATACTGGGTACTCCCAGCGACTACTTCAGCCATGGGGCCAGAAACGGCAGTATGTTGATTGACACCGGACTGCAACAAGGCAATCAATTCTTCAGCAGGCCATTTTGCCAGGCTGACTTCCTTGCTATTTGTCAGCGCAGGCGCATACCAGCTCGTCAACGCACCTCCAGAAAGGTCATTTACACCTGCATTGGCACCCAAGCCATTGCGGCCACCGTGGCAGGCACTGCAATGCCCCAACCCATTGACCAGATAGGCGCCACGATTCCATTCAAGAGATTTATTGCTGTCTGCCTGATAGCCGGCCGGGCGGAAATACGCTGCGCGCCAGAATGCCAGTAAAGCCCGTTTATTGTATGGAAAGCTCAACTCATGGGCATGATTTGCTTTTTCCACCTTGGGCAAGGACATCAGGTAGGCATACATGGCATCCGCATCATCACGTGACACCTGGGTGTAATTGGTATAAGGAAAAGACGGATACAGCAAACTGCCATCTTTGGATTTGCCATTATGCAAGGCTTGCCAGAAATCCTCAGCCGTCCAGCTGCCTATGCCGGTTTTCACATCGGGTGTGATATTGGGTGTCTTGAAGTTGCCAAAGTCAGTTTGCAATGAACGGCCACCTGCAAAAGCAGCTTCACCACGTGCAGTGTGGCAACCCATGCAATTACCGGCTTTGACCAGGTACTCGCCCTTGCTGATCCTGTCGCTTGCCGATAGTTTGTCAGATGTGCTCTGGGCACTTTTATCATCCACCAGGTAATAGCCATAAGCTGCCACCACGGCAGTCCCGGCAAGCAAGAGCAGTAAAACAGACAATATAATTTTTTTCATAGACATAGACTTGGTAGAACTGAGAGCACAACTAAGTGATACTTCAAAAGGCCAACGTACAAGATTAACGTGCAACGCTGCCGCAATTAAGCGGCAATTGCGCGAATTCATCTGCCTTCAATACCGGAGCAATACTATCGTCAGGCACTTTCTGCATGGCCAGCCAGCTTGATACCGCAGCAATATCCTGAGGCTTGAGCTTGCTGGCTACTTGTTGCATGCAATCAGGGGCATGGGCTTTGCGGCTACCGGTTTGCCAGGCTCCCAGTTGTGCGATCAAATAGTCACGTGGCAAGCCCAGCAAACCAGGAATATAAGGTGCCAGCCCTGTCATGCTTTTGCCATGGCAGGAAGCGCACGCAGCTATATTGCGGGATTTATCACCTTGCAGCACCAGCAGCCTGCCCTGCTCCAGTACGATGGCACTGGCTTCGCTTGGTAGCGGTGCAGAATAAGGTGGATGCTGATTGGCAAAATAGCCAGCAATTTCTTTCAGATAGGCGTCCGACATATGGGCAACCATATAAGCCATGGCGGGATAGCTGCGCTTGCCCTCCCTGAAATTGAGCAACTGGTTATACAAGTAGCCAGCAGGCTTGCCTGCAATACGTGGGTAGTAGCCATCACTGCTCGCCCGGCCCTCCGCACCATGGCAGGCAGTACAGGCTTTCAGCCTTTGCTCCAGGGTATCGGGGATTTTTTGTGCAGGCTGCGCCAAAGCCATCACTGGCAAGACCAGCAACAGGTGAAGCAGCCTGGTTTTTAAACGAAAGATGAAATTCATGATGTAAAAAACAAAGAGAGGCACAAAGTCGCCAGCTTAACAGTTTGTCCAATTTCTTTTTCAGGAACAGTAAGCAGATCTGATATAGATCAAACATTGTCAAGCAGCTCACCCCTTGAAGCTTAAAACAAAACTGCAAAAAAACCAGGCAAAGCCAGCATATCCGTGCCCTGCCGCCGCTTCTCTGCCTGGCCTTCTTGCGAGCACATGAAATTTTCTGCAAAAGAAAGCAAAGTCTTGCTTGTCAAGAATGCCTAAGCCGGGGATAATTCTGCCCTTTCGTCTCTTTTGAGGCCCAGATTCAGCAAGATGACCTGGCCCGCTTTTACCAGCGGGCTTTTTTATCCGCGCCGCGCCTGCCGTTGATCTGCAAATGATGATCGCCAGCAGCTTTTCGCCCTTGCTATTGCCAAACACCATTGACAAGCATTTGTTGTCGTATTCGAATTTGTTACATGAAAAATAGCTTAACTGACTCAAACACTGCTCCTGCAACAAAAACAGGCTCCACGCTGACCTTAGGGAAGAAACCACCACTGCAACTGAACCGTCAGCCGCTTGGCTTGGCGCGCACTGCCACGGTACAAACCGTGCAAATGGTGGTGCCAGTCGTGGATACGACTGAAGAAACGCCTACACTGGTGACGACGCCTGTTACCGTCATTACCAAACGTCGCTCCAGACTGCAATCAGCCACAGCTGAAGGCTCGACAGACACGACTGAAGATACAGCGGATGTATCAGCAACTACCGATACCGAAAGCACAGACAATACAGACGCGAACATCGCGACTGGTGCGTCAGACTTCACTACCGGACAAGTTGCAGAAGCAGTAGCGAGTAGCAACAAGCCAGAAACAGCAGCAATCACTGCCGATGCTGAAGTGGCCAAGCCACGTGTAGTCGTGATACGCAAAAGCGGACCAAAACTGGCGAAGAAATTATTGCTGGCCGACCAGCCTGCAGCACCTGCGCCGACAATTATCAAGCGTGAGGCACGCATAGGTTCAGGCAAGCTGGCACCACCAGCACCGGTAGTAACATTGAAGCCGCTGGCTGCGGCGACGCCTGGTGCAGTTGCCGGATTTGCTGCGTCAGCAACACCAGTTACATCTCGCGCACCTGTGGCATCCACGACGCCTGCCCGTACCACGCCTGCGGCGGCAATCGACGTAGCTGAGGCCCTGAACGCCATCGTATCGGCCTCGCCTGCAGCCCCTGCTGCGGCTGCAAGCAGCATCAAGGATATCGATACCTCAGCTTATGTCTTGCCAGCGATGCGCGAACCTGCCAAGCGCGGCCGCAAGTCTTCTGAATTTCATTTTGAAAATGATGAAATCCAGGCGCTGAATGCAGCTGAGTCAGCAGAGATGAAGCGTGCTGCCCGTGTCAAGGCCAAGAAGCCTAGTGCAGCGAATGCTGCCACCCAGGAAGCACAGCTAGAACTGTATCGCAAGCAATTGACCAAGCTGATCAATCTGGGCAAGGACCGCAGTTACCTGACCCATGCCGAAATCAATGATCACCTGCCCGACGATGTTGCTGATGCAGAGATGATACAAGGCGTGGTCAGCACCCTCAACGACATGGGTATTGCTGTGTATGACGCAGCACCAGATGCCGCCATGATGCTGTTGACCGACAACGTCGCCAATAATGTCACTGAAGATGAAGCCGAAGCTGCAGCAGCTGCTGCATTGGCAACGGTAGACTCGGACTTTGGCCGCACTACCGACCCGGTACGCATGTATATGCGTGAAATGGGTGGCGTAGAATTGTTGACACGTTCAGGCGAAATTGAAATTGCCAAGCGCATAGAAGACGGCTTGAAAGACATGGTGCAAGCCATCTCTGCCTGCCCAGGCACGATACAGGAAATCCTGGTAATTGCCGACAAGATCGCCAAAGATGAAATCCGTGTGGATGACATCATCGACGGCTTGCTGGATCCGGATGCATCTGACGCGCCTGCAATAGAACTCAGTGACAATGATGATCTCGACGACCTTGATGACGACGATGATGCAGTAGCAGAAAACGCCAGTGGTATCAGCGACGAACAATTGCAGCACATGAAAAATGTAGTCTTGCAAAAATTCGCGATTGTCGGCATGCGCTTTGAGCAAATGCAGGCAGCACGCTCAACTGATGGTTATAAATCGCCAGCCTATCAGCAGGCGCAATTGGCCATCACACGTGAATTGCAAGGCATGCGCTTCAGCGTCAAGACAGCAGAAAAACTGTGCGACTCTTTGCGCAAGCAAATGAAGACTTTGCGCCAGACTGAAAAACAGATGCTGGAATTGATGGTCAATAAATGCGGCATGCCACGTGCCTATTTTATTGAGCACTTCCGTCAGAATGCGAGCAATCCTGAATGGCTGAACAAGGAAATCAATGGCACATCAAGCTATGCTGCCATCCTGGGTCGCAATATCCATGCTGCCCGTGAACTGCAACAAAAACTGATTGACCTGGAACTCAACGTCAGCCTGCCTTTGCATGATCTGCGTGAAATCAACAAGCAGATGGTCGCTGGCGAAAAACGCTCTAGCGAAGCCAAGGCAGCCATGACCGAGGCCAACTTGCGCCTGGTTATTTCCATCGCCAAGAAATATGTCAACCGTGGCCTGCAATTCCTGGACTTGATCCAGGAAGGCAATATCGGTTTGCTCAAGGCCGTGGATAAATTTGAATACCGTCGCGGTTATAAATTCTCTACGTATGCGACATGGTGGATCAGGCAGGCGATTGCCCGTGCGATTGCCGATCAGGCACGCACAATACGTGTACCTGTGCACATGATAGAAACCATCAACAAGATGAACCGCGTACGTCGCCAGCTCTTGCAAACAACAGGCCTGGAACCAGAACCGGCAGCGATTGCCGAGAAGATGGGCCTGCCAGAAGGCAAAGTACGTGAAATCCTGAAGATCGCCAAGGAACCAGTTTCCCTTGACGTGCCTATCGGTGATGATGGTGATTCACAACTGGGTGACTTTATTGAAGACAGCATGACCTTGTCACCAATGGCAGCAGCAATGCAGGCATCGGTACAAGAGAAATTGAAGGAGGCACTGGATTCCTTAAGCCCACGCGAAGCCAAGGTTTTGCGCATGCGTTTTGGCCTTGACACCAGCACAGAATTCACGCTGGAAGAAGTGGGTAAACAATTCGAAGTCACGCGTGAGCGCATACGCCAAATTGAATCCAAGGCTATGAAAAAATTGCGCCACCCTGCCCGCGCTGACCATCTGAAGAGTCTGATGGAAAGCAACTAGGTCGCTTTTGCATCTGTCTGACTGAATCAGCCTGACCAAAACAAAAAGCACTGCAGCGTAAGCTTGCAGTGCTTTTTTATTTTACAGGAGAGGTATCTAAGGGGGTTTTTTAACTGAGCAGGAAAGACAGGGCAAACTGCACCTGTTCCAGCCGTGCCTGCTGACTACCCTCAACCAGCAAGAAAGGGATTTCCCTTTCATCCAGCACATCCAGTACTTCTTGATGTACGCGATCACGCACATAGGCAGATTCACGCTGCAAACCATCAGGCTGCCAGGGGAAATCTGGTGCGGTCACCAGGCAAAAATCATACTGATGTGAAAGTTCCAGTTCTGCCAGTTCAGTATCAGGCTCGCCAAAGTAATGGCGGCTGTAGATGGCTGTCATGATGGGGCCAGTATCGCAAAATAGCCATTGCTTAGCCCGCTTCAATAACTCTGCTTCGCGCTGCACCTGTGTCCTGGCAATCAATATCTGCTCTTCCTGCCTCGGCACACGCTGATGTTGCTCGACAAATTCTCGCAGATACTCAGGCACCCACAGGGTTTGATAATGTGCCGCCAAAGCCTCGGCCAGTATGGATTTGCCTGAGGACTCTGCCCCCAGTATGACGACACGATTTACTGAGGACATGTTTTACTCCAGGCACGCAGGCCCATGATGGCCATGAAAATGAATATGGCATATAGCACAGCTGTCAGCATCAAACCCTTATACACATACAGGCCGACATACAGGACATCAACGATGATCCAGACGTGCCAGTTTTCCAGTTTTTTACGGCTCAATAAAACCTGGCCCAGCAAACTGCCTGCCGTCAGGAAGCCATCCGCATACGGTACATCAGAATCCGTATAAGTTTTGAGGAACCAGGCCAGAAAAACAAAGATGACCAGAGTCGCCACTATTGAAACCAGTCTGCCCTGAGTAGTCAAATGCGTCACCTGCAAACGCTCATGCGCTTCGTCACCACGCAACCAGTTCATCCAGCCCCATACCGACACAAGGATAAAGACAAACTGCAAACCCATGTCACCATATAATCTGGCGTCAAAAAATACAGCGGCGTACAAGCCGGAAGATAATATGGAAAACAGCCATGCCCAGTGCAGTTGCCGTATATTCAGGGCGACCGTGATGACAGATAAGACAAAGGAAAGCAGTTCCAGTATGGTGGTGCTGAAACCGAGCAAGGGGATAGGATCATTCATCATGCATAAGATAATTGGCGTGCCCGCATTATCAACGATAGCGTTGCTTGTGTCATAGCATATTGCGCAACATACTTGGCATTCGGCAGAAGCAAATTCAGGAAAATCCAGCTTAGCTCTTGATATTTAGATTGTGACAAGCAAGGCTTATCCGCTATATTCCTAGAAATCACACAATTTACAGAGAATTGGCTCCATGAAAAAACACTCAGGATTCACGCTATTGGAAATGATGGCTGTCGTATTGATTATTACCATTTTATCATCCATAGCCATCCCCTCGTTTCTGCTCAAAATCATTCGCGAACAATTGGAAACTGGCATACGCTTTGCTGACATTGCACAAAAACCAGTTGCGGCAGCATGGCTGGCAGAGCAAAAATTCCCCGCTGACAATCTCGCAGCAGGCCTGCCGGTTGCCGATAAAATTGTCAGCAATCTCATCAGCTCTGTCTCTGTACAAAATGGTGTGGTGAATATTACGTTTGGGAATAATGCAAATGGCGCGCTCAAGGGCAAAGTCATCAGCTTGCGCCCTGCCGTGGTTGAAGATGCGCCCATGGTTCCGGTTGCCTGGATTTGTTCCAACGGCCCCGTGCCCAATAAAATGACAGTCAAGGGGATAGACAGCACTACAGTGGCAGCCGCCAATCTGCCTTCTTATTGCCGACCCAAAGTCGAAGGAAAAAAGTAAGCTTTACCTGGTCAGATATAAGGCTGCAATGAAATACCAACAAGGGCACTTCAGAAATGAAGTGCCCTTAATTATTTCAGAACTTATGTTCGAACATGACGCGAGCCGTCACGGTAGTTGGCGTGAGATTGGTTTGAACTGAACCATTAGCGCCGCTAAAGCTGCCAACACTGATGTTGTCCTGATGCAGAAGATTACCCAGTGAAACTCGCAAGTTCGTTTTGGGGTCAAACTTCCACAGGGCATACAAATCCAGTACGCGCTTGGGTACAGAATAAGAACTCTGTATGTCAGAAATTTTTACCGGACCACCGTCCTGGAAGCTGGCATTACCGCCTATGGTTAAAGGTATCTTGTCCAGCTTGTAATCTATACCAAGATTGGCGCTGATAGGCGTTTGAGAATCCAGACGGTTGTTTGGACCAGCGACACTGCTGAGGCTGGACCAGTTGAAAGAGACATTCGCCCTGAAATCAATAGCTGGCGCACCTTCAATCATGGCACGTAAAGGAAACTTGCCTTCCAGCTCTATACCCCTGGTCGTTGCCTGACCATCATTGACTGGCCTGGCTACATAGACGCCGTTAGGATCTAAATCTACCCTAGTTCGGGTGATATCATCAATCCTGCGCATGAAAACGCTGGCACTGAGCATACCGCCACCTGGTAGATAATGCTCATAAGCCATATCCAGTCCCCAGGCCAGCTCTGGCTTGAGATCAGGATTACCTGCACTGTCGGGGCTGTTAGGATTCTTGTTTTCATTCGAGACAAAGCGGCGCGGTATCAAGCGGCCCGTATCTGGCGCTTTGTAGGTGCGGGTAATACCCAGTCTGATCTGGTCGTTCTTGCTGTCTGGCAGCTTGTATAGCGTTTGCAGTATCGGGCTCCAGACGCTGAATCTATTATGGATGCTATAAGGTGTGTTAGGCGTACTAACTGCATTCTGGCCAGGGGATTTGAAGTTACCACTGCTACGGGTATCTATACCTTCCCAGCGCAAGCCGCCATATACTGACCACTGCTTGGTTACATTCCATTCATCCTGAGCAAACACCGCCATGCGGGTGACATCTGCATTGAAGTTTTCGTCAAGATTGTTCAGCGGTAAAATGTTACTGACGTCAACTTGCGTACGTGTTTCACTACGTTTGCTGTACGCACCATCCCAGCCAAATACAAATGAATGGTCCTGAACAAATGGCGCACTATATTTGCCACTCATGGTCAAGCCTTTGTCGGTCGCTCCGGATACACTCTTGCGATCCAGTATTTGCGCACCATTCGTGTTGTAACCGGCAAAGCCAACTTCCGAATTACGCTTGTTATAATTCACGCCGAGTTTGACATCCAGCTTGGCACTATCCTCCAGCTTATGTATCCAGTTCAAATTAGTACGCAACATGGAAAAATCAGAGCGTATTTTTTGAAAATCACTCGCATAAATTGGCAATACATCTTTTTCTTTGAGTGGTGGTGTTATGATGCCGATCACTTCCGGCGACCTCACATCGCTGGAGTAACCATCAAAACGGTTCGCGTTGACAAAACTTTGCGTTGTCAACGTATCACCATTTTCAAAATTCCAGTTTATCCTCGGTGAAAATCCCACGTTATTAAAAGTACCCCAACCCAGGTTATAGGTATGCGTTTTGACCATTGGATCACCAAAGGCATTCATGCGAATCTCGTCAGAATACGAAGGCCGTTCATATTTCCCATGATTCAGATTGCCTGATATGGAGTAAGACATGCGGCCAGCTTTATCCGACACCTGGTAATTGATATTCTCGCCAAACTTGCCACCATCTTCAAACAAGCCCAGCTTGAGTTCCTTCTGTGCAGTTTGTACTGATTTTTTCAATACGATATTGATCGTACCAGCGATGGATTGCGTGCTCAGTTCTGCAGTCGCAGCGCGGATAACTTCTATGCGCTCGATCAAATCAGGGGACAGCGAATCCAGCGAAAATCCTGGTGGGCTAGGCTCGCCATTGAGCATGATCTGGGTATAACCTGCGCCGAGGCCACGCATGCGGATATCGCCGCCACGGCCTTGTACGCCACCTATCGTCACACCCGGCAGGCGCTTGAGCACTTCACTGACGGTGGTATCACCATAACGCACGATATCTTCTTGCGTGACCACAATCTTGGTGGCGGTATCCTGACGGCGTTCGTCATAATTGCGGGTGCCTTGCACTTCCACTTTTTGCATTTTGGGTTCTGCGGCTTTTTCAGCCGGTTCAGCTTTGGGTGGCGTTGCAGTTTGTGCAAAAGAAGACTGGCTGAAAGCCGCCATGATGGCCAGAGATAAAATAGTCGGGCGCAAAGAAAAGCTGTTAACTTGCATATAGATATTATTGTGGCAATAGTGGTAGAGAATAGAGCTAAGACCATACCACAAGGCTTCAAGTTCCACGCCACAACAATTCGTTACTTGCCAAAATGCATTCCCAGATTTGCAAAGCCGGCCAATATCTGATACAGATTTTTACATCAAGGCTGTCAACGCAAGCATGGACTCGCGCATTGAATCCTGAGCATTACAACAGGAGTACATCATGCGTATCAAACTTATTTCTCTGATCGCCATCGTGGCAGGTATGTCCAGCTTGTCTGGCTGCGTCGTCGCGCCAGCACACGGCTATGGGTATGGATCACGGGTTTATGTCAGCCCGCCCCCCATCATTATTGAAAGTGGCCCACGTTGGGGCGGTGGCAGACACTGGCGCCGCTGGTAAGTCTGCCACGATATTTCATTGTTGCTTTACTCAAACAGAGGGGCAATGGCTATAGGTGCTTGTTGCGCCAGCAATTGCCCTTTTTCTGCAGCATCCGCAAAGCGCAGGTTTGCCGTTTTATAGGCCTTGTTACTTTCATCAGGGAATGCACTATTCTCTTGCAAGGCAAGTGCATGCATTTGCATGTCTACCCCTCTGAATTTTATGCCAGCCTGCTGCAGATTTTTTGCATAGGAAAATCTTACACCTACACAAGACCTGGCTGAGATTCTGGTATCACCTGCATTTTTCAAATAAGCCATTGCCTGCTCACATGCCAGACGCAAATCGGCGATTTCATAGACTCCATCTGAGCGAACGATAATCGATATCCGGCTTTGAAAATTGACTTGTCCAGCAGTCTGGTTCAGGACAAGTTCTGCATTTTCGTCATAAGCTGACTTCAGCAAAGGAAAACTGGCACGGCCTGCTGCATCTAAAGGCAAGTTAAGCCGCATGCTTTTGCTGACAAGATTCAATTGCAGGTTGTCTGGCAAAGGGCTTCCATTTTTACTGACAATCTGAAAATGATTCTGGATAAGATGCTTGGGCTTACCGTATTTTTCAAACTGTATCATCAGGCGATACGCGTTCCGGTAGCTGATCCATTCAGTATCGGTCTGGCTTTCAGACGCCTGTGCCGCCGCTTGCTTCGTGACTGGCGTTGCGCTATTTGTTTGCGCAAAGGCCAGCACTGAAGCAAACTGCAACAGAACAAAAATGGAGGCGTACTTAGTGATCATGCTTTTATAAAATTAAAATCGATATGCCAGTCCGGAATACACCGTGACATAATTTCTCTTGCCTAACCACAAACTGTCCTGGTTGATATCAAATTGATGTGTGGCAGTCACATGCGAGGTGACTATCCAGGACGCACTCAAGTCCCAGTTCCAGTTCAATCCCAGATACACATTCCTGACGTTGGCATTTTTATTGATATCCAGTCTGCTGGATTTCCAGGTCAATACTTCGCTACCTGAGGCTGTAAAACCATTGCCAGGCCCGGCTACATTCACGAGCGCACCATCTGACAAATTAGGATCAAATCGCGAATTGGCGCTATCAAAGTAGCGCCTGCTCCAGGTCAGGCCAGCAGACAGCCCCAGGCCATGATGCGAGGCCAGTTTGAAATAACTGCGCCCTTCCATGTTCAGGTAAGTGGTCTTTCTGCCAGCACCGGTCCCGACCAACAATTTGCTACCCAGCCGCAAGTTACTCAAGGGGCGAAAATTAAAGAAACCGCCAACCTGAAAACTGCCATCGACATCACCATACCCTGCCAGTTTGCGTGCTGCAGAAGCAGTACAACCGCGTTGATAAGACAACAAAGGGCCGACTTCATAAGCACTGGATGGACTCAGATGCATGCCAAGATTGGTGTTACGTAAAAAAACCCCATTACTCCATTGCATTTGCACATTGGGCATGATTCGCGTGGTCTGCTCACCGCCCACCTCGCAACTAGGTTCTGACAACACCCCCAGGCCGACATACATGTCGGAACTACCATCCGGCAACATGCTGGATGCCGGAGTCTGGGCGCTGGCAAGACGGGCGACACAAAAAAGGGATGCAAATAGTATAGATTTCATGCTGATCAATTGTAGTCGTGTATATACCCAGCCTATCGCCGATATCATCAAAAAAGCGAACCGGCGCCACAGGTACAAAGGCGTGAGAAATCCGCATCATAGACAGCTCTTTCTATTTTCGCAACGTCAATACTCATGCTCAAGGCTCTTTCGCATTTCCTGAAATCACATCGACATATAAGCGTACATAATTTTTTGCCATCATTTCGGCATTTAATATGGTCTGGTAACGTCTTTGCGCAAAAATACCCATCTGCATGGCCAATGCTGGCTTATCCCATAAACTTGTCATGGCTGCACGCAAAGCAAACACATCTTCTGGTGGCACCACCAAACCAGTCTCATCAGCAAAATTGACATAAGTAGTGCCTGTTCCCGTGTCGCTGGAGATCATGGGCTTGCCATACATTGCAGCTTCCTGCAATGAAATACCAAAGGCCTCCGAGCGCAAATGCGAAGGGAACACCACACCATAGCAAAGACTAAGCAAGGCAAATTTATCCTCTTCTGGCAATGCTCCCAGAAAATGAACATGATCAAGCTGCAAATCCCTGGCTTGTTGCTTCAATGTCGCCGCCTCTGGCCCGTCACCCACGATGACAAGCGGCATATCAGTATCCGCTACTGCTTGCAGCAAGATAGTCAGGCCTTTGTAATCACGCAACATACCCACGAACAAAAAGAAACGCCCGCTGAAACGCTCGCACCATTTTGCCAGCGACTCACTATCTGCCTGAGGATAAATATCCTTGTCCAGGCCATAGGCAATCGCCTCAGTCTGGTCACGGTAGCTATTCAGGGCCAGGTTGCCAGACAAGCAATTGGGCGAAGTCGTCACCATCCTGTCCACATCATTCAACAACCAGTGGCGCAACGGCTGGTACACTTTCTCCAGAAATTTTTGTCGCACACTGTTTGAATGATAGGTCACGATGTTGGATTCCTGATGACACAAAAATACAGGAGCAGCGGCACAAGATACTGCACGGATTTTCTATATGAAAGATGATAGAGAGTGGCCGCCAGCAAGTCGTCCCCAACTTGTCTGGCAAATGTCATCAATTTGTACAACCGTGATTTATTGGGCCTGCAGAGGCAGGGAAATGATGAATCTGGCGCCGCCAAATTGTCCTTCTTGCACGACAATTTGTCCGCCATGGGCCGCTATGGCTTTTTTGGTAATTGCCAGACCCAGACCAAAACCACCAGTATTGCGGTCGCGGCTGCGGTCCAGCCGGTAAAAAGCCTCGAAGATGCGCTCTCTTTCGGCCGCTGGTATGCCTGGACCATCGTCTTCCAGTGCAATTTCTATCTTGTTGTCTGTTCGTTTGGCCTTTAGCCAGATACGACCATTGGCATACTTGGCAGCGTTGCGTAAAAGATTGCTGACAGCCCGCATCAACAGGCGCTGGTCAGCCTTCACGCTGCCAAGATCAGTGGCAAAATCTGTCACTAGCTGATGCGCAACCAGTACATGCTGCAAGCCTGTCACGCAATGCCTCAGGCTGCTACCCAAATCAAATTCGCTGCAATTGAGTTTGGCATCCTGATCCAGTTGATCCAGCTTGCCCAGATCCAGCAACTCACTGACCAGGACATTCAGTTCTGTGATATCCGCTTCCATGGCCTGCATGCGCGGTTCGAGCTGGGGATTTTTTGCGGCATTCCTCAGCAACTCCAGGGCAAACTCCAGTCTGGCGATGGGCGTACGCAATTCATGCGACACTGAATGCAAAAGATTCTTTTGTGCCTCCAGCAAGGCCTCTATGCGCGCCGCCATCTGATTCATGCGCTGTGCCAGTGGATAGATGCTGTCGCGTTCACTGGTCTGCGCCCGGACTTTCAAATGACCTGCACCAAATTCATCTGCAACCTTTTCCAGTGCCTGCAGGCCACGCCAGTGTGTGCTGGACCAGATCGCAATCGGGATTAACAGGCAGATTGCAACGATGATATAGCGCAGCACTTCAGTTTTTAAAACAGGGGCAACGTCGATGGGCAAATTCTGGGCATAAATGACATCTTCATCACTGGCGACATAACGTTCGCCCTTTAAATCGACGCGGCGATAAAAAGACTTGCCAGCGACATCAATGACCACCTCACCACGCATGAGTTGCGCCTGTTTTGACGCCACTACTTTGGCTTGCGCAGCTTGCAGTGGTATCAGTTCCAGTTGTGCATGCGTGATTTCCCTGATTTTATTGAGGCGGGTCAGCCACTCCTCTGGCCCGGCCTTATCAACATATTCCGTCAACAATAAAATTTGTCCAGATGCCTGTTGCTGCGCGACTTCTTCCAGCGGATCGCCGAAAAATAGCGTAATGGAAGCGTAAATCGCCAGTGTAGCGACGCTGATGGACAGCATCACCAAGGCAAAAAAACGCAGGAACAGACGGTTCATCGACTAATCCCAAGCGGACGGGCTGAACAGATAACCCTCTCCCCAAACAGTCTTGATTTTATCCGCATGAGGGTCATCAAACTTGCGCCGCAAACGGGAAATTTTATTGTCTATGCTGCGGTCCAGGCCATCAAATTCTATGCCGCGCATCTGTATCAAAATATCATTACGTGACAAAACCTTGCCAGCGGCATCTGCCAGCACCAGCAGCAATTTGTATTCTGCACTATTCAAGGCAACAGGCTCCTCGCGCCAGAACACGGTGCGGTCAGCGCGGCACAGGCGAAAAGCGCCAAATATCAAATCGGCGTTTTCATCCAGGGGCTCGTCCTTGACGCGCCTCAGCAAAGCGCGCAAACGCGCCAGCAATATCCTCGGCTGCACAGGCTTGTTGACATAATCGTCCGCACCCTGCTCCAGGCCGGAGACTTCATCAAAAGCATCTTCGCGCGCAGTCAATATCAAAATCGGCACTGCACTGATGGCTCGCAACTGGCGGCAAACCACCATGCCATCCATGCCTGGCAACATCAGGTCCAGCACCACGATATCCGGCGAGGTTTGCTGAAAATGACTCAGTGCCTCATCACCCCGGCTGACGATGTCTATCGTAAATTCATACTCACTCAGATATTCGGCAACCAGTGCTGCAAGTCTTGCATCATCTTCCACCAGCATTACACGAAACATACATTCTCCTTTGCCCGCATTGTTTGGGGCAGGCCGCGATTTTACGCAAAAAGCCCGTCCTGGCGGCGCGACTTACAATTTTCAGACAATTTGCTGGCAGGCCAGACTGACCTGCCGCGATCTACAAATTTGAGACAAATACTCTACATTTCGAGAACGATTTTCTCTTCTTGCGGCGCTATTCTCTGTCGCCATCAAGCCCTCAATAACTGATGCCATCTTGAATTTGCAAAATGATTATTTTACAAGTTTAAGCCAAGTCGCCTCTTTAGGTTTTTTTCCATGAATTTGCCCAGACATTTATTTCTCGCGACCCTTGCTGCTACTGTGCTTACTGCCTGCGGAGGCAGCAGTGATTATATTCCCAAGCCCCTGCCGGCACAGGTCAACGTAGACTTCAGCACAGAGCCTGCGGGCTGGACCTTTGGCACCTCGGACTTTAGCAGCGAAACCAAACCGACTGACATCGTCACAGAATACCGCACCCTGCCCACACCTTTCAGCGGCAAAGGTTTATACACCTATGGGACCAACCGCAGCGATGACTTGTTTATCTATATCAAGAAAAAGTATTCAGGCTTCGCCCCCAATACCGAATATGCGTTGAGCTTTCAAACCACCATCGTCAACAATGTCGCTACTGGCTGCTTTGGCGTGGGTGGCTCACCTGGTGAAAGCGTCTGGTTCTTTGGCGGCGCTTCTCCATCAGAGCCATTGACAGTAGAAAAGGCGGGCGAGTTCAGCATGAACATAGACCGGGGTAACCAGGCCGGATCGGGCAAGTATGCGATGGTGCTGGGCACCATAGGCAATACCAGCACTGATTGCGGCAAAGCACCGTATATGGAGAAAAAACTCAGCAATCAAACCCCGCTCAACGTCAAGACAGAGGCAGATGGCAGCCTGTGGCTGTTTTTTGGCATAGATTCAGGTTTTGAATCCACCAGCCACATCTACTACAAAAGCATCACTGTAAATGCCATACCCTTAGTTAAATAATTTCAACTAGTCTTAAATAATCAAATACGCAGATGCTGTGCCGTTTGCCTGTACGTCAGGCACGCGGCGCAGTAAAATCATCGATCGTACAAAACATAGATGAATCACATGTCCGCCGTTATACCCGTAGTTACACCATTGGCAGAAGATCAATCCGGCATAGCCTCCCAGATACAGGCCAGCGCCCTCGAAGCTGGCATAGCCCAGCGTTTGGCACAAAGGGACCAGAAAGCCGGACCAGCTTTTCTCAAAGCACAAAAAATCCTTGGCCATAAACTGGTCTTGCGTAACGCCGTCGTGGCAGATGCCAGCTACATCGTCGCCTTGCGCACGGATGAGCAAAAATCCCGGTTCATTTCAAGTACATCAGCCGAGGTAAAGCCGCAAGAACAGTGGCTTGAGAAATATGCCCATGATGACAGGCAAATCTACTTCATCATACAAAATATGGAGGGGGGAAATGTTGGCACTGTGCGTCTGTATGACCAGCAGGCTGACTCGTTTTGCTGGGGTTCATGGATCATACAAGCTGGTGCAGCGAGCAGCAGCTCGATAGAATCAGCCTTGATGGTGTACCACTATGCACTGGCTCTGGGCTTCCAGAGTGCGCACTTTGACGTAAGAAAAGGCAATGAGTCAGTCTGGAAATTCCACGAACGTTTTGGCGCCAGGAAAACCGGTGAAACGACAGAGGACTTGCATTACAGCATTGCAGCAAGCGACATTATCAACTCCCTCAACAGATATGCAAAATTCCTGCCCAGGGGAATACAAATCCAGTTTTGAATCAGCGCCTCAGCTAGATCAAGCTGTAAATGTCAGCCTGTCAGGCTATCAGCCATCCTTATTGATACGGCTGATCAGGGTCGCCAGGACTTGCTCTGCCTGATCGTTGGCGACCTGGCACGTACCTGCATTTTCATGACCACCTCCACCAAACTCCAGCATTAAAGGGCCGATATTGGTTTTGGAGCTACGGTTTAAAATCGACTTGCCGGTCGCAAACACCGTATTCTGGTTCTTCAAACCCCAGAGTACGTGGATGGAAATATTGGTCTCAGGGAATAAAGCATAGATGAGGAAACGGTTACCGGCAAAAATGGTTTCTTCATCACGCAAATCCAGTACCACCAGGTTTTTGTGCACGGTAGCGCAACGCAGGATTTGCTCCTTGCATTTTTCTTCGTGCTCAAAATACAGATCCACCCTTTCCTTGACGTCAGGGTTTTGCATGATTTCAGTGATGCTCTGCGTCTTGCACAGGTCGATCAATTCCATCATCAGATTGTAATTCGATATCCTGAAATCACGGAAGCGCCCCAGGCCGGTACGCGCATCCATGAGGAAGTTCAACAAATCCCAGTCTTCAGGATGCAAGACTTCCTGGCGATTGAATTGCGCAGAGTCGCCCTTGTCGACCGCCGCCATCATGCTGTCCCAGGAAGCAGGGAAGACCTTCAGGCCGCCATAATAGTCATACACCACCCGCGCTGCCGAAGGAGCCTCTGGCATGATGACATGATTGGTTCTGGTACCGCCATCCGCATTGCGCAAGGTTTCTGACAAATGATGGTCAAACGCCATATGGATGCCG
>Ga0207952_1000718_pt1 | contig 20823 bp, 18 predicted proteins | sample SubbioR12Aug_8Ca_FD_184831 | JGI IMG/M metagenome (GOLD analysis project Ga0207952, IMG submission 184831) | Serpentinite rock and fluid subsurface biosphere microbial communities from McLaughlin Reserve, California, USA - CR12Aug_8Ca (SPAdes) | ecosystem: Environmental > Terrestrial > Deep...
AGGGGCGATTCATGAATCGCCCCTACCAGTAACGTTGAAAATTTACAATGTGTTGGGGCAAGTAGTTGCAACGTTAGTAAACAATGAAGAGATGGATGAAGGGAAACACGAGGTGGAATTTGATGCGAGTAATTTACCGAGCGGAATGTATTTCTATCTGCTCATCGCAACAGGCGAAGGTCAATCCTTTACGCAAGTGCGGAAGATGATATTGATGAAGTAACGAAGGTATTAAACTTGTACTCAAAGCGATTCTTCGGAAGGAGAGTCGTTTTTTTGTTTTCTCAAATGACGCTTACAAAATCTTCAACGCTTCCGAAAGGTCGCGGATAATATCTCTCGGTTTTTCTAATCCGATGGAAAGGCGAATTCCGCCGGGGTCAATTCCTTTTTTAATTTGTTCGGCAAGAGGAATTGCCGAGTGTGTCATTGAACTCGGATGTTCAACGAGCGTGCGAATGTGTCCGAGACTCACTGCAAGCGTTATGGTGTATGCCTTCTTCGCTAAAGAGTTGATAACCTTCTCTCCCCTATCGCGGCGTATCTTTGGTGTTTTTCCTTTCAACGAAAAGAACAATATGCTTCCCGGCGCAAAGTTACCGTCGTAATCGCGCATTTGCTTTTGAGCAAGTTCATACTGCGGAAACGATTTCAAACCGGGATAACTCACGTACGAAATACGCGAATCATTTTCGAGAAATGTTGCGACTTCCATTGCTGTGGACATTTGCTGCCGCATTCGCGTTGGAAGACTTGGCAAGCCATACACCAAAATAGGCCAAGCACTTTTTGCCGCCAGCGCGCCGCCAAAATCTTTTCGATATAACATAATGATATCGTAACTCCACCGCGGTCCCACAACAACGCCCCCCATATCCGTTCCGAAACCGCAAATACCTTTTGTCAATGATGCAAGGACAAAATCCGCACCAAGTTCCAACGGTCGCTGGCAATACGGACTTGCAAAGGTGTTATCAATAACGACGTATATTTTTCTTTCCGGTGTTCTCTGTTTGTTTATTTCTTTCACTATTTCCGAAATTGCGGAAATGTCAATCAGTTCAAGCGTTGGATTGACCGGAGACTCGAAATAGATAACGCGGGTGCGAGGAGTGATTGCTTTTTTCACACTGCTCAATTCTTTCATATCCACAAACTGTGTAGTGATTTTGTAACGCGGATACCAATTGGTGAGCAGTGAATACGTGCAACCGTAAATAATATTGTGCGCGATAATTTCATCTCCCATTCCCGTGAGAGAACCGAGCGCTGCTGAAACCGCTGCCATTCCTGTTGAAAACGTAACTGCCATTTCTCCGCGTTCGGCAGTTGCAAGATTTTCTTCGAGCATTTCTTTGTTCGGTTCACCAAGACGGTCGTACACGTAAATCGGCGCGCATGATTCAATGGTAACACCTTCTGCGTGGTGTGCAAATTCTGCAAATCCCTGTGCGCCCCGTTTTGCCGAATCAAGCCGGAACGTTGACGACGACGAAATCGGCGGTACAACGTGATGATTGAAATCCCATTTCTTGCTTACAGTTTTTCCGTAAATAAGTTCTGTTTCCGTGGAGTATGTTTTCGGTTCTTTCTTTGTTGTTCTCATAATGCCTCCTGAGAAAAATTCTGACGATGAATACCCTTTTGTAAATGACGTTTATACGAAATGGAATTTCGAAAGTCTATGGCTCGAAACTTTCCTGTACCTGGTCGAGAACTTCAAAACGCGCGTGGAGGGCGGCTTTTGTTTCTTCCAGCAGGCGCAACGTTTTTTCCTGACGGAGAATGAGTTCATTTAACATCGCTCGCACATCGGGATAATTACATTCGTCGCGGAACGCTGCATATTCCAATATCGCTTGTCGTTCATGGTTCAGCGCAATGTCCAGCGCGTTGCAGTGACCTTTACAGTTGTGGTCGCAATGAGTTTGGGGATTTGTCATAGGGATTGCCTTTCATCTTAAAAATTGTACACCGTACTGTTTCATTTAATATTCCAGCACTTCGTTCAGCAACGTATTTTCCGCAACACTTTCTTTTCCCGTTTCGAGCGCTTGCTGATTTATGTCGAGCATATTATGGTAACGCTCGGGCAACACTTGTTTCAACGCTTTTATTACGGAAGGGATTTCCACTATTTCCGTTACGCCAAGAAATGCGCCGAGTAAAATCATATTTTTAACTTTTAAGTTTTTTAATTGAGACGCGAGTTTATCTGCTTCCACCGAAACAAGTAAAATATCTGTTCGCGTTGGCGGATGAATTGCGCTATCAATGTCGTACATCATTATTCCACCGGGCTTTACCGCTTTTTGAAATTTATCTATTGATGGCTGATTAAGCGCAACAACGACATCAAAACGGGTAACAATTGGTGAACTCACCGGTTTGTCAGAAATAATGACTATGCAGTTTGCAGTTCCGCCGCGCATTTCGGGACCGTAGGAAGGCATCCACGAAACTTCTTTTTGTTCAATCATTCCTGCGTATGCAAGCGTCATTCCCATCGAGAGAACGCCTTGTCCGCCAAAACCGGCGAAGAGAATTTCTTTTGTCATATAGTAAGTATGGTAGTATGGTAGTATGGTAGTATTTGAGTATTTGAGTATTTGAGTATTTGAGAAGTTGAGATTTTGAGATTTCGTTTCAATTCTCAATTTCTCTCAGCATCTCATCATCTCACTGTATCTTTTTCAATCATTCACGAGTTTTCCATTGAGTTTCAAATCGCCGAGTGGATAAACGGGAAACATATTTTCTTCCATCCATTTATTGGAAACAACCGGCGTCATTTTCCAACCCGAAGGACAATTGGAAACAACTTCAATCAAGCAGTATCCTTTTTTTTCTTTTTGATGTTGGAATGCAGTTTGTACCGCTTTCTTAAATTTGCGTACACCATTCGGCGTGTGAACTGCTTGCCGCGTTACGTAATACGCTCCGGGAAGTTGTGCAATTAAATCGGTAATCTTAAACGGAAATCCCTGTGATTCCGTGTCGCGACCAAACGGCGTTGTACTCGTTTTCATTCCAAGTAAAGTTGTTGGCGCCATTTGTCCACCCGTCATTCCGTAAATTGCGTTGTTGATAAAAATGACGAGAATATTTTCTCCGCGATTTGCCGCATGCATTGTCTCCGCAGTTCCAATCGCCGCTAAATCACCATCGCCTTGATACGAGTACACATATTTATCGGGCAACATTCGTTTTATTCCTGTTGCAACTGCTGCTGCTCTTCCGTGCGCTGCTTCCTGCATATCAACATTCATATAATTGTATGCGAATACAGAGCAACCAACCGGCGCAACGCCAATTGTTTCATTTTGAACGCCAAGTTCTTCGACGACTTCCATCAAAACTTTGTGCGCAACACCGTGACCGCAGCCGGGGCAGTAGTGCATTTTTACATCAACAAGTGTTTCGGGTTTTTCCCAAACACATTCCATTCCATCAAGTATTTCTGCTGTGTTCATCGCAGAGGTGAGAATTTCATTCATAGTTTTTTCCTTACACTTCTATATGATACATGTGAATGTCGAATTTCCGATGTGATTATATCTTTCAAAGTCATATTGGAAAGACGCGCATCGAGTTTCATAATTTTTTCAAACACTTCTTCGGGCGAAGGAATAATTCCTCCCATTCTTCCGAAAAATTCTACGTGCGCTTTTCCTTCAATTCCCAAACGAACATCTTCGACCATTTGTCCTGCGTTCATTTCTACAACCAACGCTGCTTTTATATTATCACGCAATGAACGTAAAGCATTATACGGAAACGGATACAGTGTTATTGGCCGCAACATTCCTACACGAACTCCTTGCTCACGCGCAAGTTCCATCGCACGATGACAAATGCGCGCGGAAAGTCCGTACGCAACCAGCAGTATTTCTGCATCATCTGTTTCTAAAAGTTCGTACCGCACTTCTTTCTTTTCAATCTCTTTATATTTTTTCATCAAATGAAGATTGACTTGTTCCATTTTTTCCGGTTGAATGAACAGCGATGTAATAACATTTCTTTCCCGCGATTTTTCTTTTCCTGTTGTCGCCCACAGTTTATCAACTTTATGTTCTTCCGGATTATATTTTTTGAATTGTACTTTCTCCATCATTTGTCCAAGCGCGCCATCAGCAAGAATCATTACGGGATTTCTGTACTTGTCCGCTAAATCAAACGCATCAAAAACAAAATCCGCCATTTCCTGAACACTTGCCGGCGCGAGAACAATTAAATGATAATCGCCATGTCCACCGCCTTTCACTGCTTGAAAATAATCTCCCTGCGACGGTTGAATTGTTCCAAGTCCCGGTCCGCCGCGATTGATGTTCACCACTAAACAGGGAAGTTCAGCGCACGCGATGTACGAAAGTCCTTCCTGCATCAAACTAATTCCCGGGCTCGATGAAGAAGTCATTGCGCGCGCGCCTGCTCCTGCCGCACCGTACACCATATTGATTGCGGCAACTTCACTCTCGACTTGCATTACCACCATTCCACGCTCGCGACCTACTTCCGCTAAGTACTCTATAATTTCCGATTGCGGTGTGATGGGATAGCCAAAATATCCTTTGCAACCCGCGCGAATTGCCGCTTCGGCTAATGCTTCATTTCCCTTCATCAGTTTTACTTCGCTCATATTCTTGTTAGTATTCATTGTTGTTTTCTTTGTTCGGGATGTTAAACTTGATTCGCTAAATAATTTTCCATCCCCATTTGTTCAATGTGCGTTTGTTGCACTTCCGCCCAATCTACGTGTCCTTCTTCCATCTTCAGAATTTGCGTGAGTAAATCGGCAGTTGATTGGTCGGAAACATCGTGCGCCAAATGGATTGCTTCATTATATGCCGCAATCGCGAGCATTTCAGCGCCTTGTCCGTTGCTCACAATTTCCAAAACATTTTTCCCGATTTTCATCGGTGACAGTTTTGAAACTACCGGCGAACCCTCAAGGAATAAAATGCGTTTGATAAGCCATTCAGCATGAAGCATTTCTTCTTTCGCTTGTTTCTCAATAGCGGTGTGGAGTTTTTCATATCCCCAGTTTTCGCACATTTCCGAGTGCACCATATATTGACTGATTGCGCTCAATTCATCTGCGAGTAGATTGTTGAGTGTTTCGAGAAGTTTTTTATTACCTATCATAGTTGTTTGTTTGGTTTGGGTGAAAAAATATTTTGTGTTTCAATTGTTCTTCCAGCATTGCCGTTGAAATATATTTGTATCGTCATATCTCAATCCTTTCCGGTAAATCTTCAACGGTCATTTTGAAATTACCTTTCACGTTGCTTATTACGGCGATTGGCTCTCTTTCATTTATTTTTGTTGAAGAAGATTTTTTCTTCGAACGATACACCGTAATCACTGCATCTGGACAAACCAAAGCGCAATTAACGCAGCCTGTGCAATTATCCTGCACGAGTACTGCGTAATGATACCCGAGCGCATTGATTCCGTTCGACATCGCTAAACTTTCCTGCGGACACGCTTCGATGCAAAGTTCGCATCCTTTACACGTATCCATTTCAATTTTCACTGTTCCACGAACTGCTGACATTTATATTTTAGGTTTTAGATTTTAGATTTTAGATTTTTTTGTTCGAAATTCAAAATTGCGTTTACTCGTTTCTGTTCAGATTGAATCCATTATTTCTTTCTTACGCTTCACGCATAGTTCATCTCAAGCCACTTTCTTTCAACGGCATATCGTTCCAACTCTTCTTGAAATTTCGGATGAGCGATATCAATTAATGCTTTGGCGCGCTGGCGGATTGTTTTCCCGTACAAATCCGCGACACCGAATTCCGTTACGACGAAATGTACATCGCCGCGTGATGTTGTAACTCCCGCTCCCATCGTCAATGTTGGAACAATGCGTGAAAGCAGTCCGTTCTTTGCCGTTGATGGAAGAGCAACAACCGGTTTTCCATCTTTGCTGCGTGCTGCGCCGCGAATAAAATCCACTTGTCCGCCAAAGCCGCTGTAAAATGTTTTCCCAATAGAATCAGCGCAAACTTGCCCCGTAATGTCAACTTCAATCGCAGAATTTATTGCAACCATTTTATCATTCTTGGCAATAATAAACGGGTCGTTGGTGTAGTGCGACGGATGAAATTCAATTATCGGATTATTGTCAATAAAATCATACAGCGGTCGTGTTCCCAATGCGAATGATGAAATTATTTTTCCTGCGTGAAGAGTTTTCATTTCGTTTGTAATGACTCCGTCTTCCACTAATTTTATTACCCCATCCGAAAACATTTCCGTATGCAATCCGAGATGTTTTTTATTTCCTAAATACGAAAGCACCGCATCGGGAATACTGCCTATCCCAAGTTGCAGCGTTGAACCGTCTTCAATAACATCCGCGATGTTTTTTCCAATCTTTTGATACACTTCCGTTTCTTCCGTTGTTGTGTCTTTATCCACTTGCGGTAGTTCTTTAATCGGAACATCAACTTCGACGCAATACGTAAGTTTATCTATGTGAATGAAGCAATCGCCAAGTGTTCGCGGCATCTGGGGATTTACTTGCGCGATAATTTTTTTCGCAACTTCTGTTGCAGGTTTTGTACACTCAACGCCAACGCCGAAACTGCAAAAACCGTGTTCATCGGGCGGCGAAACGTGAATAAGTGCAACATCAATGGGAAGAATGCCGCGATAAAACAAGCCGGGAATCTCTGATAAAAAGACGGGCGTAAAATCTGCGCGCCCATCGTTGACGGCTTTGCGAACATTCTTCCCAATAAACAATGCGTTATGACGAAAATGTTCTTCCATTTCCGGAAGGGAATATTTTGTTTGCCCTACCGTAAGAAGATGGAGTACTTCAACGTCTTCCAACTCGAGATACCGGTCGCACATTGCGTTGACCAGCACTTCGGGCATTGCACAGCCGGGATGAACGTAAACACGTTGTCCGGATTGAACTATTTTGACTGCGTCTTCCGGTGTTCGAAGTTTGGATTTGTAACGGGCAAGCCAATTCATAGAACATTCTCCTTGTTCAGGAGAGAATGAATATCAAAGTGTTGTACATCAAAACGGCGGGCTATCGCTTCATTTGTACATAATTCATTGAACGTACAAAGCCCGCGAGAAAGTCCGATATTTTCATGCAATGCCCTATCAATTCCTTTTTCTGCAATTTCCAGTACGTAGGGAAGGAGTGCATTTGTCAAACCGTACGTCGCTGTGCGGGCAACACTTGCGGGAATATTCGGAACACAGTAGTGAATGACATCGTGAACGATGAAGGTTGGATTCTCAAATGTTGTCGGATGACTTGTTGCAACACATCCGCCTTGGTCAATTGAAACATCCACAATGATAGAGCCTGCTTTCATTTGTTTAACAATGTCTTCGGTAATCAAATGCGGAGCGCGCTCACCCTTTAATAAAACTGCACCAACGACCACATCGGCAAACTGCAACGCTTTCTTGATATTATAGTAATTGGCGATGCCCGTCGTAATCCTATAATTAAATCGGTTTTCCAGAATACGTAAGCGATTCAAATCTTTATCCAGCACGATTACTTCTGCCCCCGCGCCAATTGCCATACGTACTGCAGCCGAACCAACCGTTCCTGCGCCTAAGACGACAACTGTTGCAGGAGGAATGCCGGTAATTCCGCCGAGAACAATTCCGCGACCGTTATTTGTACTCTCTAAATATCTCGCAGCAATTTGAATGGACATCATTCCTGCAATTTCGCTCATCTCTTGCAACACGGGAAGGTTTCCTTTTTCATCTTCAATCAATTCATATCCGATGGAACAAATACCTTTTTCCAATAAGGATTTGAGAATCGTATTCCGGGAAATGGCGAGATGAAGGAACGAAAACAGAACTTGACCTTCGGAAAGTTTACTACATTCCATTTCAGCCAATGGGGAAATTTTGAGAAGAATCTCGGAACGCCCGAAAACTTCATCGCTGGTATAAACAATGCGCGCCCCAACTTTTTCATATTCCTCATCTTTGAACCTCGCTGCGAAACCGGCGTTTTGTTCGATATACACCGAATGTTCATTTTCCACAAGAGATAAAACCGCCGCAGGAGTGAGAGCGACACGGCGTTCGTAACGAGTATCTTCTTTCAAAATTCCAATATTCATAATTACTTGAAAAGTCAATTTGTGTGCCAACTGCCGTAACCGTTCTTTCAAAGGGTATTTCTTCATAATCTTGGAGAACACTCTCAAAAATGAAAATCACTTCACTACCTCCTTGCAAAAGTGAGAATAAACAGAAAAAAAACGAGTCTGTAATCTTTCCTTTCTCTCTTTTTTTATACATCATCGGTTGGAATAAGGATTGCTTTATGAACACTCAGAAAAACACCTATGTAGAAATATTGAACGAGAAAATTTTTGTACGAACACATACTTATAGACAAACCGTCACGAGAATGGGAACATCAATCATACAAGGAACCGGAAACTGTAACGAGCATCCTTTAGCATTTTTACTTTCAAAAGATTTTCTTGAGGAAATCCATCACTTGCTCTGGATGGATTTATCGGAATGTAACGGAACAAATGACCAAGGATGGAGTTGCCGCGACCATGCGCTGCTCATCGGAAACCTGATACTTTTTTCCGGTTTTAATGCCACCGTGATGAGTGGAAAATGTATGCTGATACAGGGAGGAAATTCTCTGTTGCCAACGATTTGTTTAGAAGTAGAACCACATTCTTTCGTCGGTATGAACAAACATATCCTTTACGATGCAAGTCCCCGTTTTCATCACATGGTCATCTCAGAAAACAAAGACGTTTTAGATTGGCCTCTTTCTTGCGTTTGTTCACATTCTTTTGCAAATGAATGCACGTACAACATAAAAACCACGATAACTGAACACGCGTATCAAGAAGCGATTAAAGAAGCGGCGCAACAGCATGAACAACGAACACTCATCTATCTCATCAAGAAAAAAGTTTCGGTAGATATTCAACATCTCTTTGAGCCGTTACAAACTATCAACTCCCCGCTTGCTCATCATTTGTTATCTCGCTTACATCTCACGCGCGACATTTATGTAAAAGCAGTGAACTTTCTTTTGAACTTCGTTCGGAATGAAACGCCATCGCTCAGAAATTATTCCCGTGATGAAGCGTGGAAAATAATTGCTTCCACTAATCACGAACGATGAGAATGTTCGGAAAAATATTTCTCCTACCGCATTTTATAAAACCCAATTAACATTTATGGCAAAGAAAACTGCGCTCGTTAAACAATTGCACGGAATTACCCTCGCCGCAAAATCCGACTCGAACCATTGGCTGATGATGGATGGCTCGCCGACGTTTGGTGGAAGTAACGCATCATCATCACCGAAGGAACTTCTCTTGATGTCGCTTGGCGGATGTACGGCAATGGATGTGCTTCCGATTTTGCAAAAGAAAAAAGTTCCCATCACCGGTTTTGAAATCAATCTTAACGGAAATACGCGCGATGAACATCCGCAGGTGTTTACCGATATTCACGTTGAGTACGTTTTTTACGGCGATGATATTGATAAAAAAGAAATTGAACGCGCGATTGAACTTTCGACAACAAAATACTGCTCTGTTTCTGCAATGCTGCGCGAGAGTGTAAAAATTACGCACTCGTATCTTATTAAGTCACCAGAGTTATGACACATTAAGCAGGAATCCAAAACCCGGGATGAAATGACAATCGGTGTTTCATTATTTCTCTGATAAAACCAATTACAATTTCTATGAACAACTTAAACACAACTTTACAACTTACAAAACGCCGCGGTGAATATTACAACATCGCAGAAATTCTTCCAACATTTCCTCAACAACTTTCCAACGATGATGAACAATTTTTTGAAAAGATTGATGTCATTTATCGAACATTGTGCGGTATTCTTTTTAACTTTGTTCCAACATCCGGTCATCCCGGCGGAAGTATTTCATCGGGACGCGCGGTGGAAATGCTGCTGTATCAAACGATGGATTACGATTTCAAAAATCCTGATTTGCAGGAAGCAGACATTATTTCTTACGCCGCGGGACATAAAGCGATGGGACTTTATGCAATGTGGGCTTTGCGAAACGAACTGGTCCGATTGGGGAATGCAAAATTTCTCGCAGAAGAAAAACGTCAACTCCGTTTGGAAGATTTACTCGGATTCCGAAGAAATCCGACAAATGAAACTCCGCTTTTCAAAAAATACAAAGCAAAACCGCTCGATGGTCATCCAACGTGCGCAATTCCATTTATAAAAATTGCTACGGGTGCGAGCGGTGTTGGTGTTCCTGCTACACTCGGATTAGCATTGGGCGCGCTCGATACATTCGGTGAAAATTCTCCGCGCGTTCATCTGCTCGAAGGCGAAGGCGGAATGACACCGGGGCGCGTTCACGAAGCATTAGCAGCTGCAGCGACGACGCGAATGTTCAACGCATTTTTACACGTGGATTGGAATCAAGCATCAATTGATTCGAACAAAGTTTGCAAGGAAAACGAAATGCCGGGCGATTACGTGCAGTGGAATCCGATGGAGTTGTGCTACGTGCACGATTGGAATGTTATTTTTGTTCCCGACGGACATAATTTCAAACAAATATTTGCGGCGCAGAAATTAGCGTTGCAACTCGATACGAAGCAGCCGACAGCAATAGTCTATCGCACAACAAAGGGCTGGAAATACGGCGTGCAGGGAAAAGATTCGCACGGTGCGGGACATAAATTTTGTTCAGAAGGATATTACAATTCATTGAAAGAATTTGAAGAAACATTCGGCGTAACTTTTCCAAAACTTTCGGGAGAACAAAATCCGAACAATGTTGAGCAAATATACTTTGATTCGTTGATGACAATTCGAAAAGTGTTAGAGAACAATTCTTCGCTCACAAAAAAAGCGGCGGAAAAAATTTCTGCTTCGCAACAACGTTTAATTTCTTCAAATAGAAAACAGAAAGAAAATGCAACAACGTTAGTTTCTCTTTACAAAAATAAAGAAATTGATTACAAAATTATTCCCGATGAATTGAAATTGGAAATCGGCTCTTCAGTTACATTACGCGATGTTTTAGGAAAATCGCTCAACTATCTCAACAAAAAAACAAACGGAGCAATACTCGCATCAGCGGCGGATTTACTTGGTTCGACAAGCGTCAATCAAATTACAAAAGGATTTGGTGAAGGATTTTACAATGCAGTAACGAATCCAAATTCACGGCTCATTTCTATCGGCGGAATTTGTGAAGATGCAATGGGCGCAATGATGGCGGGGCTTTCGAGTTACGGAAATCATATCGGAGTTACGTCTTCCTATAGCGCATTCATCGCTGCGTTGGAACACGTTGCGGCGCGGCTTCACGGCATTGGACAACAAACGCACGAGGCAATTACCGGCGAACCATACAACACGTGGATAATGGTGAACGCGCACGCGGGAGTAAAAACGGGTGAAGACGGACCAACGCACGCAGACCCGCAAGCATTACAATTATTGCAGGAATGTTTTCCCGATAAAGTGATGATAACACTAACGCCGTGGGACCCGCAAGAAATCTGGTCGTTGCTTGTTGCGTCTTTACAAAAACGTCCTGCAATTCTCGCGCCGTTTGTTACTCGTCCAGCAGATAAAATTGTTGATAGAAAAGTGATGGGACTTCCGCCTGTGTCTGAATCGGCGAATGGCGTATATGCAATGCGACGCGCGGATACAAAAACAAAACAATACAACGGAACAATCGTTTTACAGGGAAATGGTGTCGCGAGTATTTTTATGAATGAAGTATTGCAGAAACTTGAACTCGAAGGATTGAATCTGAATGTATTTTATGTTACGAGCGTTGAACTGTTCAAACTTCTTTCCAAGAAAAAACAGGAAACGATTTTCCCGGAAGTGTTGACATACGAAGCGATGGGAATTACCGATTTCACCTTGCCGACGATGCATCAGTGGATTCGCAGTAATGAAGGCATTGAACGTTCACTACATTCATTTCGCGGCGGACATTATCTCGGAAGTGGTTCTGCGGCAAAAGTATTGGAAGAAGCAGGCATTCACGGGAAAGGACAACTGAAAGCGATTATGAAATATGCGCGAGAGATTGAGAAGAAACATCGAAGAAACGGACAAAGCAAAGCATATAAAACTTTCAAGACTGTAAAGAATTAACCGCGAATTACAAAGATGTTACACGGATATTCACTAATTATATCAATGAATATCCGTGTTTCAATTCGTGTAATCCGTGGTGAAAGATAAATCCTCCCCTATTTTCTTATTTCCGAAAATCACTTTCTCAATCTTGAAAATCTGAAACTTCGGCAAGAGAGCGAAGACTTCTTTTTCGCTATTTTCCACGTTTTTCTCGGATTTATGACCCGATGAGTATGGAATGATTCTTGTTTAATAGAACACAGACAGAACTATGTATTATATTGTTCACACTTAATACTTTGAAAACATTTCTCTCACAATTGATTGAATATTTACAAATTCATCATTCAGTTTTCATTGAAGTCGAACGAACTATTTGAAAGGCAAACAATGTCAAACGAGTTTTCACACACTAACAATACGCGAACATCCGTTACTCTCGACGGAAACGAAGCAACAGCGTACGTCGCGCACAAGTTAAACGAAGTCATCGCAATTTATCCGATTACACCGTCTTCAAATATGGGAGAATGGGCGGATGAATGGAGTTCACAGGGAAGAAAAAATTTGTGGGGCACAATTCCACACGTTATTGAAATGCAAAGCGAAGGCGGCGCAGCTGGAGCAGTTCATGGAGCATTACAAACGGGCGCACTTTCCACAACATTCACCGCATCGCAGGGATTGTTGCTGATGATTCCGAATATGTTCAAAATCGCCGGAGAATTAACCTCGACGGTATTTCATATTTCTGCGCGAACAGTTGCAACACACGCGCTTTCAATTTTCGGCGACCACAGCGATGTGATGGCAGTGCGTTCAACGGGTTGGGCGATGTTGTGTTCCAATTCCGTACAGGAAGCGCACGACTTTGCATTAATTGCTCACGCGGCAACTCTCGAAGCGCGGATTCCGTTTGTACATTTTTTCGATGGATTCAGAACGTCGCATGAAGTCAATAAAATCGAACAACTTTCCGATGAGGATATTCGCTCGATGATTGATGATGAACTTATTCGACAACATCGTGAACGCTCGCTCAATCCCGAACATCCCGTTCTTCGCGGCTCTGCGCAAAATCCCGATGTGTTTTTTCAAGCGCGTGAAACAGTAAATCCGTTTTACAATGCGTGTCCTTCCATTGTAGAAAAAACGATGAAGAAATTTTTCAAACAAGTGGGAAGAAAATATTCTCTCTTCGATTATGTTGGTGATGAAAATGCAGAGCGAGTTATCGTTATGATGGGAAGCGGCGCGGATACCGCAGAAGAAACCGTGAAATATCTGAATACGTTCGGTGAAAAAGTCGGTATATTGAAAGTTCATTTATATCGCCCATTCTCCATTAAACATTTTATCAACGCACTTCCTCTTTCAGTAAAATTTGTTGCTGTTCTTGACCGAACGAAAGAGCCCGGCGCTAGTGGCGAGCCATTATATCTTGATGTTGTCAACGCTTTGGTTGAATCACATTCTAATGGCCCATTTCCGTTAAAACATTTTCCAAAAATTATCGGAGGGCGGTATGGATTATCTTCGAAAGAATTTACTCCGTCTATGGTGAAATCGGTGTTCCACGAAATGACAAAACCAAAACCAAAAAATCATTTCACCATCGGAATTGTTGATGATGTAACGCATACAAGTTTGAAGTATGATACAACATTCAACATCGAAAGCGATGATACGGTACGCGCAATTTTTTACGGACTTGGCGCAGATGGAACGGTGAGCGCAAATAAAAACTCCATCAAAATTATTGGCGAAGACACCGAGAATTTTGCGCAAGGATATTTTGTGTACGATTCCAAAAAATCTGGCTCGACCACAACATCGCATTTGCGTTTTGGTCCGCGGGAAATTCACGCACCATATTTGATTGAGAAAGCAAATTTCACCGCGTGTCACCAATGGTTCTTTTTGGAGAAGTTTGATGTTCTGCAAAACGCAAACGAGAACGGCGTATTTCTTTTAAATTCCATTTACGACAAAGAAACTGTGTGGAACAAACTTCCGCGTCATATTCAGAAAAATATCATTGCAAAAAAAATAAAATTGTACGTCATTGATGCGTGCAAAGTCGCAACGCAAACGGGAATGGGCGGGCGCATCAACACGATTATGCAAACGTGTTTCTTTGCAATCAGCGGCGTGCTTCCTCGTGAACAAGCGATAGAAGCAATCAAATATTCCGTGAAGAAAACGTACGGGAAAAAAGGCGAAGATATTATTCAACAAAATTTTTTAGCGATTGACCAAACACTTGCAAATTTATTTGAAGTCAATGTTCCGAAAAATATTACCAGCGAATTGGAAATGCCGCTTGTTGTTTCCGAACGCGCGCCAAAATTTGTGCAAGATGTTACTGCAAAAATTATTGCCGGCTTTGGTGATATGCTTCCCGTGAGCGCATTCGGAAGCGATGGAACATTTCCCACGGCAACTGCGCAATGGGAAAAAAGAAATATAGCGCAAGAAATTCCGATTTGGGAAAAAGAAATTTGTATTCAGTGCAATAAGTGCGCGCTCGTTTGTCCGCACGCTGCAATTCGTATCAAAGTGTACGGCGAAGATGGATTGAAAAACGCGCCATTGCAATTTCAATTTGTTGATTATAAAGGAATGGAATACAAAGGACAAAAATACACTGTGCAAGTTGCGCCGGAAGATTGCACCGGCTGCGGCATTTGCGTTGATATTTGTCCCGCAAAAAGTAAATCGGAAACGAAAGTGAAAGCAATCAATATGAAGCCTCAACCGGAACATCGTGAACGCGAGCGAGCGAATTTCGATTTCTTCTTGCAACTTTCCGAAGCCGACAGACGCGATGTAAAAATGGATACGGTGAAAGGTTCGCAATTTTTGCAGCCGTTGTTTGAATACTCCGGCGCGTGTACGGGTTGCGGTGAAACGCCGTACGTAAAACTTGTTACACAAATGTTCGGTGATAGAATGATTGTCGCAAATGCAACGGGATGTTCTTCGATTTACGGAGGAAATCTACCAACAACTCCGTGGACAACAAATAGTGATGGTCGCGGTCCCGCATGGTCGAATTCACTCTTTGAAGATAACGCAGAGTTTGGTTTGGGAATGAGATTAGCAATTGATAAACAAGCCGAAATGGCGCAAGAGTTAGTTTTGAAACTTGCAAACGAAATAGGCGAACAACTTGCAACAGAAATTCTGAACGCGAAACAAAATGACGAAGCAGACATTTACGAACAACGCGAGCGTGTGAAAATTTTGAAAGAGAAATTATTTCAACTCATCAATACTCGTCATCCCGAACTTGTTTCGGGAACTGATACAAAGATGCTGAAACAAGTTCAGCATGACGTTGTATCAAGCACAAAACTTCTTCTGTCGCTTGCGGATAATCTTGTGAAACGAAGCGTGTGGATTATGGGCGGCGATGGCTGGGCGTACGATATTGGTTACGGCGGACTTGACCACGTTCTTGCTTCGGGAAAAAATGTAAACATTCTCGTGCTTGATACGGAAGTATATTCTAACACCGGTGGTCAAATGTCGAAATCCACGTTCCGTTCTGCGGTTGCAAAATTTGCTGCCGCGGGAAAACCGAATTCGAAAAAAGATTTGGCGATGATTGCGATGATTTATGGAAATGTGTACGTCGCAAAAATTGCAATGGGAGCAAATGACACGCAAACGGTAAAGGCGATAATGGAAGCAGAAGCGTACGATGGTCCTTCGCTCATTATTGCGTACTCACATTGCATTGCGCACGGAATCAATATGACGAAAGGAATGCAAAATCAAAAAACTGCTGTGGATACGGGCTATTGGCAACTCTTCCGCCACAATCCGATGCTTGCAAAAGACGGGAAGAATCCATTCCATCTCGATAGCAAACCGCCGAAACTTCCGTTGAAAGAATTTTTGAATCTCGAAACGAGATTTAAAATGCTCACGAAAATTAATCCCGAACGTTCAAAACAACTTGCACTCTTCGCGCAGGAAGATGTTGCGATGAAATGGAAAATGCTGGAACATCTTGCTGAAGAAACTGAAAATGGAATTGAAGAGACGAAAGCAAAAGTAATTGGTAATTAGTAATTGGCAATTCGTCATTGATTGTTTTACTTTCTCAATCTAAAATATAAAATATAAAATTGATTATGGATTTATCAACAACGTATCTTGGACTCAAACTAAAAAACCCCATCGTTCCATCGGCGGGACCGCTTTCGCACAGTATTGATTCAATGAAACAAATGGAAGATGCAGGAGCGTCGGCAATTGTAATGTTCTCACTTTTTGAAGAACAGATTGCACACGAACGCGCGGAACTCGAACACTATCTTTCGTATGGCACACATAGTTTTGCTGAATCGCTGACCTATTTTCCTACCTCCACCGAATATAATCTCGAACCGGAAGAATACATCGAACTCCTGCATAAAGCAAAACAATCGCTCGATATTCCCATCATCGGAAGTTTGAATGGAATAACTGCCGGCGGTTGGATAAACTATGCGAGAAAAATGCAGGAAGCGGGAGCGGATGCAATTGAACTCAATGTGTATTACATTCCCACCGACCCGCAACTGACAAGTCAGGATGTTGAAGATAGGTATTTAGAAGTATTGCACGCAGTAAAAAGCACGGTAACAATTCCCGTTGCAATGAAATTAAGTCCGTTTTTCAGTTCGTTCGCAAACTTTGCGCAACGACTCGATAATGCCGGCGCAAATGGTCTCGTTTTGTTCAATCGCTTTTATCAACCGGATATTGATTTGGAACATCTTGATTTATCGCTTAATATTATTTTGAGTACACCGCACGCGCGACGATTGCCGATGCGATGGATTGCAATATTGTACGGACAACTCAAAGCAAATCTTGCAGCTACAAGCGGCGTTCACTCAGCAGAAGATGCAATCAAAATGATTATGGTCGGTGCAGATGTTACAATGATGTGTTCTGCTCTTTTGAAAAACGGACCAACACACATTACCAAAGTTCTCAACGATATGAATCAGTGGATGCTCGACAACGAATATGTTTCTGTTGAACAAATGAAAGGAAGTATGAGCCAGAAATCTATTGCCGACCCGGCAGCATTTGAACGCGCAAATTATATGAAAGCGTTGAATCAATACAAAACGAATTTCTAAGGACAAAAAAATGAATTCTACATTTTGGTTTGCAATCGTACTTGGGGGTATTGCGCTCGCAATTTATTTCCTGAGTTCCGGAAAAGATACCAACGCACTTTCAGCGGAAGAAGTGCAGCAAAAAATTGCATCGGATACAAACATTGTCATACTCGATGTTCGAACAAACATTGAATACACCACAGGACATTTACCGAATGCACTTTTAATTCCCGTGCAGGAATTGAATGAGCGAATCACAGAACTCAACAAATTCAAAGACAAAGAATTTATCGTTTACTGTCGTTCAGGAAACCGAAGCAGAACTGCGACATCAATTCTTACACGCAATGGATTTAAAGCATTCAATATGCAAGGCGGAATTTTGCGGTGGACTGGAGATATAGTTAAGTAAAAGCACTATGAACTACGGATTTTCAAAATTTTTTTTACTAAAAACAGAAAGATAAAACTATGATAGCAGAACTTGGAATAAAACTCGAAGACAATGCTCCCGGCAAGTTTTACACAACAAACTTGTGCAACGGCTGCGGACTCTGTTTCGCGTACGCATTGCAAAATTTTATGTACAGCAACGATTCGTCATACTACTATATTTATGAACAACCTGTGGATGAACGCGAGGTGGATGATATTCGCAAAGCCATTTCCGTTTGTCCGATGGATTGCATCAAAGACGATGGCGATGTTATTTAAGAGAAAGGAATTATGTTTTTAATTACTCACAAAGAAAAACTCTCGCCGACAATTACAAAATACGTAATCATCGCGCCGTTCATTGCAAAAAAACGGAAAGCGGGAAACTTCGTCATCATCCGTGTGGAAGATAACGGCGAACGCATTCCGCTCACGATTGTCGAAAGCAATCCCGAAGAAGGAACGATTACGCTTATTGTTCAATCTATCGGCAAGACAACAAAACTTCTCGCGACAAAAAACGTCGGAGATTTTATTCTCGATGTTGTTGGTCCGCTGGGAAACGCCACACCGATTCATCTTCACGGAGCAGTTGCGTGTGTTGGCGGCGGCGTTGGAACTGCTGAACTCTACCCGATTGCCAAAGCGTTGAAAAGCGTTGGCAACACGGTGTATTCTATCGTCGGCGCGCGCTCAAAAGATTTAATTATTTTGGAAAATGAAATGGCGGAAATTTCCAACGAACTTTTTGTTACGACAGATGACGGTTCGTACAAACGCAAAGGATTTGTTACCGATGCGTTGAAAGATTTACTCGATGCGCCGCATGGAATTTCTGCTGTCTATGCAATCGGTCCATTGCCGATGATGAAAGCAGTTTCCAACTTAACAAAAAAATACGGTGTAAAAACGTACGTGAGTTTAAATGCAATTATGGTTGATGGAACGGGAATGTGCGGGGGTTGTCGCGTAACGATTGATGGAGAAATGAAATTTGCATGCGTTGACGGACCGGAATTTGACGGACATGCAGTTGATTTCGACGAACTGATTATGCGCAACAGAACGTACACCGACCTCGAACAAATTTCCAACACGCAATTTAATCACGAAACAATTGATGCAGACTTGTCCGCCGTGGCGGGACGAAAGGAATTTGTATGAGCGAAGTAAACACATTGAAACCATCCGAGCGGATGAAAATTCCGCGACAACATTCAATTGAGCAATTGCCCAATGAACGCAATCGCAACTTTCTCGAAGTATCGTTCGGGCTTGATGAAGAGCGCGCAATGATTGAAGCAACGCGCTGTCTCGAATGTAAAAATCCCATTTGTATCGAAGGTTGTCCTGTCGGAATTGACATTCGCAGTTTCATTCAGTTGATGATGAAAAAAGCTGTTCTTGGTGCGGTGAACAAAATTCGGGAAATGAATTACTTACCGGCAATTTGCGGAAGAGTTTGTCCGCAGGAATCGCAATGCGAAGAAGTCTGCACACTCGGAAAGAAACATCTTCCCGTTGCCATCGGAAAATTAGAGCGTTTTGCTGCCGATTACGAAATGCGGTACAAACTTTTCGAGCCGCCGAAAATTACCGAACATCACGACGAAAGCATTGCGATTGTTGGTTCAGGTCCATCGGGATTAACGTGCGCGGCGGAACTTGCAAAACTCGGTTATCACGTTACTATTTTTGAAGCGTTGCATGCAGTCGGTGGCGTCTTGCGTTATGGTATTCCCGAATTTCGTTTGCCGAAAGAAATTCTCGACATCGAAGCGGAACGTATCAAAGCGCTCGGCGTGGAGATTTACACAAACTTTGTCGTGGGAAAAACTGCAACGGTTGACGAACTTTTTGATGAATGGGATTTCCACGCAATCTTTCTCGGCACGGGAGCAGGAACGCCAAACTTTATGGGAATTCCCGGTGAAAGTTTGAGCGGCGTCTATTCTGCAAATGAATTTCTCACGCGCGTCAATTTGATGAAAGCGTACGATTTTCCGAAATACGATACACCCATCAAAATCGGGAAACAAATTGCTGTCATCGGCGGCGGAAATACAGCGATGGATGCAGTAAGAACCGCAAAACGAATCGGTGCAGAAAAAGCGTACTTGATTTATCGCCGTTCCCGTACCGAAATGCCAGCGCGTGAAGAAGAAATTCATCACGCAGAAGAAGAGGGAATTGAATTCCTTTTACTCACCAGTCCAACACGCATCATTGGCGATAACAACAACTGGGTGAATGGAATCGAAGTGCAAAAAATGGAACTCGGTGAACCGGATGAATCGGGACGTAGAAAGCCGGTTGTCATCAAAGGTTCGGAGTTCATCATTCCGGTGCAAACAGTGATTGAAGCGATTGGACAAAAACCGAATCCGATAATTCAAGCAACGACAGAAGGATTGAACGTCAGCAAGCGCGGAACCATTGTAACAAACGAAGAACAGCAAACAAGTCGTCCCGCAATTTTTGCCGGTGGAGATTTATCACGCGGTGGAGCGACTGTTATTCTCGCAATGCGCGATGGAAAAGTTGCTGCCGCGCAAATTGATAAATACTTGCAGGAAAAACGCAGCACGAATAAACAGAACGGTGAGACATTCATTCGCGATGCAGTATAAAAATTTGCAAACAATTTTCCACAAACATCAGAATCCTACTGATTCTGGTTTATCTTTTTTGAAACCTCTGAAAAATTGGTGGGACGGACATTCTTGTCTGTCAGAAATACAAAAACACAACAGACAGAAATGCCTGTTTCACCAAGTATATGAGTTTTTCAGTGGTCTCATTTTTTCCTTGTTTGTCCCCTACCCCTTTTCTACTTATCTTATCCCTATAATTTTATGAAAACATATTACCCATACGACAAGTAACCAACAAACCAAATAATTTTATAAGTAAAAAAAAATAACTTAGAAAAATTTTATTCACTGTTTCGCCCCTAAAATCTGGTAGTTTCTTCACAGCAAAACACTCTGTCTAAAATGATTCATAATCATTGGACGCATTTATTAGTGTTTTGCTATAAGTATACCAGTACTTAGGGGTGGGATGTTGATATTATGCGTCCTTTTTTTTTGATTAATATAATTAAACTTATGCCCCCCCCCCCCCCCC
>Ga0207952_1000719_pt1 | contig 20785 bp, 16 predicted proteins | sample SubbioR12Aug_8Ca_FD_184831 | JGI IMG/M metagenome (GOLD analysis project Ga0207952, IMG submission 184831) | Serpentinite rock and fluid subsurface biosphere microbial communities from McLaughlin Reserve, California, USA - CR12Aug_8Ca (SPAdes) | ecosystem: Environmental > Terrestrial > Deep...
CAATGGGCCGTGGCTTCATGATGATTTTTCCGATTTTGAAACAAAACATACTATCAAAACCTGCAAAAAATCTCTTGAATTTTCATCACTTTTTTATAGAGAAAATCGGATTACTTCAGGGGCGACTAGATAGCAGAGCAACTTCTAACAGCCCCACTTCAAAGAACTCCTCCATCATTTCGATACGGTGGCTTTTGCCTTACCTAAAAGAACTCTCCGGAATATTACGAAAAACTTAAGAGATTATCCACAAACTGGATGTCCGTTGGAAAACAGAGCTTTTGGAGGTTAGAATTCTTGAGAAAACGTTCTTTTTGGGTATGTGTCTAAGAAGCTCTTTCAGTACCCAATGGCAATTGGGCATTTCCACATTATACCAATCCGCTTCGATCGACCTTAAAACTTTATTCAAGATGAGGTTTATAGCTTTGAAAAAAACCTCCATATAACTAGTCCCCCTCATTAAAGATATTCTAGTTTCTCTTCCGATGAGGCATTAAGTTATACCAAACGCAATAAATAATTTCATATTTGAGCTGCGTGAAAGCTGTCGACAAGTTGACGATCATAAACAGCATAGTATTAATGCAATACAATGCCGTTTACGATCGCCGATTTTCGGCGCTTTGACGCGGCTCAAATGTGAAGTTATTTGTTGCGTTTGGTATTATGCAAAGGTTTTTCAGGAATCTCCTAAGCGTCTTCTCCTTTGGAATGCATAATAGCATCCTCGGAAAATTCCATTTGCTGCACATCCTCTTCATGTGTGGTCGCAAGAGTAATTTCTCTCTTTACAGAAGATAAATCCACGTAATCTTCCGATGAGTGACTAGCATTCCAAGCATATCGAATTGGGGCGCCGGAAAGAGAAGTAAAACCAGCGGCTCTTTTTATTTGAGCTTGCGTGGCTTTGTATAATTCAAAAGAACTTTGAAAACCCAATGATGTTCTACGCCTACTCTTCTCCTCTTGCCAAGCAGGGGAACCTGCTGGCGCCTTAAAGAAAGCATTCGGATTTACATAAATCTCTTCCGAATCACCCCCTGAATCCTCCTCTGGAATTTCTTGTATAGAAATCTCCGAATCTCTTCTTGGGGGGGGGGTTGGTGGAAGAGGTCTCTGTGCGAACGACCCATGAGGTGTAGTAATGGATACAGGAGGCGTAATGGATACAGAAGGTGTAATAGAAGACACCGAAGATCGATGATCGGGAGAGGCCGAAGGCATAAAACCACTAACAGACCTCACAAATGGCCTCGACGCTTCAGAAGCCCTTGAACCCTCTTCTAAGGCCCTTGGTACTATTCTATGAAATACCCCTGAGATTCTCGATGCCACAGTTGTTCGACCGGGATTTACGTCCTCCTGAGGAATTAAGCCTCCTCTCTCGGAATCACTAACAAATGTTGGACCAATATATGACATTATTAACCTATTATTTGCTTTATTATGATTTTATTTTACATAAAAACTTATTATTTTTGAATAAAAATTAAAATAAATAAACACAAACAAACGCTACAAAGTAATTAAATTGTAGATTTTTTTCAATCATCAAATTTACCGTATTTGAAAAAACCAACTACATCAATTAGATATCGCTGAAAATCAGAGGTTTATAAAGAAAACTCTCACAAAGAAAACAAAGACGTTAAACGCAAACAACTGATTATTATTATTTTACAAACTCATAACACTTGTTCAGCGGATGAAAACTAGTAACTTTTTGACTAAAGGGTCAAGATAACCCGCCTTACCCCCCTTTCCATACTGCAAAAGACAAATATTCACTTGTCTTTGACAAAAAGCCCCCCATTCCTCTATAAACGTATGGTCATTCCTATGGCGATCGTAGCTCAGTTGGTTAGAGCACTGGATTGTGGATCCAGATGTCGCGGGTTCGAGCCCCGTCGATCGCCCCAATTTTCCTTGGTTATCGATGACATTTTTACAAGCTTTGCTTCTTGGAGTCATACAGGGAATTACCGAATTTCTGCCTGTCAGCTCCTCCACTCACCTAACTTTGGCCAAAACCTTAATGGGGCTCCCTCCCGGGGAAGCATTGATTCTTTTCGATCTCCTCTGTCATTTTGGCACTCTTACAATTACCCTTTATGTGTTTTGGCAAGATATTGTTTCCCTTTTTACTTTTAGAAAAGACAAACTATGGCAAATCGCTCTTGCTATGCTCCCCCTAGTGCCCGCCTATTTTTTATTAAGACCTCTAAGACAGTCGATCCATGGTTTTGGGGCACTAGGAATCACTTTAGCAATGACCTCTTTTCTTCTTTTTCTAGGAGAGCGGTTCCGAATTAAACAAATAGCTTCGATCACTAAGTCAAGAAGGGCACGCGATGCTATTTGCATTGGTGCTCTGCAAGCAGCCTCTTTAATTCCAGGTATTTCACGTAGTGCCTCGACAATTTCATGTGCACGTTGTCTAGGCTGGAATACCAGTGAAGCTGTTCGATTTTCCTTTCTTCTTGCTATCCCAACTATTTTTGGAGGTAATTGCCTTGAGACCCTCCATCTCCTAAAAACATCTTCCTTAGCCCATCATTTGCCGATTTCTCCCATTTGTTGTTTAATAGGGTTTGGGGCATCAGCTGTGGGAGCATTTGTTGTAATTAAACCAGCGATCCGCTTCTTAGAAAAAGGTCGCTTGGGCCCTGTTGCTTGGTATTGCTTAGTACTAGGGTGTAGTTTAATTATTTTCTCGCTCTGGACCTAAAAACCAGATATACCTCAAAAAAACCACTAGGCTTGGGTCAAAATAGCATAGAGCACCTAACTCAAAATAAATCGAGGCCGGCTCACCAGCACAGCCCATTACCTGACGTTATGCAATTTTGAACTCTGCCAGGCATTACAATAGTTTAAGATGTCAAAGAAAACTGCATCAGCTCCGCGTTCAGAAGCCAAAGGTTTAACCTTACTTGCTATAAGTATTCTTCTTGCCCTCTCTCTTCTCTCTTTTCAGCACGGCTACCCTAAAAGTAATTGGATTGGGCTAATCGGTCATGGTTTGTCCTGGATGCTTAGTTATCTTTTTGGTCTTACTGCCTATGGCGTTATTGGATTTCTCGGTTGGATTGGTTGTCGTTTATTAGCCTGCCGGCCCATCGAAAAAGAACGTGTTATCTATTTCAGTCTCTTTCTTATTTCTATCGCCATTCTATTGAATCTCTCTGCTGAATTAGGGATCCCAATTCCTGAATGGCTTGCCCACAAAGTTTATCGAGAATCCTCTTCCTTTGACCTACCTTACCCTCATCACTATTACCGATATAACCTAGGAGGAGTTCCTCTTTACTATCTTTATCGAGACCTCTCTGGATTTAATCTTCAACAGCTTCTCAGCGAAATCGGTATCGCAATCACCTTTACTACCACGGCTATCGTTACATTTGCTTTAATGACAAATATCCGTCTTTTCCCCTTGTTAAAAACCTTACCTCAAAAAATCTACTGGCTTAAAGGTTGGTTTGACCAAGAAAATGAAACTAAGGCACCTGAAGATCCACAAGAAGAAACAGAACTAGTTCTTTCTCCACCTAGACCGATTTATACTCCTCCGCCAATGATTAAAGAACGCGTGATCGAGCTTAAAGAAATCCCCTTTATCGAAAAAAAAACATCCAGATCGTTAAAAAAACCTACTCCCCTCGAGGAACAATCTACTGTCCGTGGTGATTTTACTGCCTATGAACTCCCCCCTCTCTCTCTTTTGAATACCCCCAAAAAAATCGATCACCCTTCCTTGAAAAAAGATCTCCGTCGCCAAGCTGATATTCTTGAAGAAACTCTAATGAGTTTTGGAATCGAGGCTAAAGTAGGTGAAATCCATTGCGGGCCCACAATCACTTCATTTGAAGTGCATCCTGCAGTGGGTGTTAAGGTACAGAAAATTACAGCCTTAGAAAATGACATAGCTCTCAATCTTCAAGCACGTGCAATCCGCATTATTGCTCCTATTCCAGGAAAGGCAGCTGTTGGCGTGGAAATCCCGTCACTCATGCCTCAAGAAGTCAGTTTTAAAGAACTCATGACAGCTTATCAAAATCACCCTCGTAAATTTTTTATCCCTATCTTACTTGGTAAAACTGTATCTGGTGATAACGTCATGAGCGACTTAGCTAAAATGCCTCATGCTATCATTGCGGGTGCTACAGGATCAGGAAAGTCGGTGTGTATTAATACCATAGTCATGTCTATTTTAATGAATGCACGACCAGATGAGATCAAACTTCTTATGATTGATCCAAAAAAAGTGGAACTCACCTCATACTCTCGCTTACCACATCTCATTGCTCCTGTAATCACAGAACCTCATGGAGCTTATGCTGCGCTCAATTGGCTAGTCAAAGAAATGCAGCTGCGTTACGACATTCTAAAACAACTCGGGTTACGCAACATCGGGGCTTTTAATCATCGCTCGATCAACAAAGAATTTGAAGCTTCCTTGAGCATTCCTGTTCCAGAAACCATGCCTGCCATCGTCGCCATTGTTGATGAATTTGCCGATCTCATGATGGTCTCTAGCTCTGACCTTGAAACTCCTATTGCTAGAATTGCCCAAATGGCTCGAGCTGTCGGGATCCACCTTATTCTCGCTACTCAGCGTCCCTCTCGTGAGGTCATTACGGGTCTTATCAAAGCGAACTTTCCTACCCGCATTGCTTTTAAAGTGGCGTCCCGTATCAATTCCCAAATTATTCTTGATGAAACCGGCGCAGAAAGTCTACTTGGTAACGGCGATATGCTATTTTTGCCCCCAGGAAGCTCCCACCTCATTCGTGCACAAGGAGCTTTTATCAGTGATGATGAAATCAATCGAGTCATGCAATTTATCTGTAATCAGGCCTCTGTGAATTATTTAATTCCCTCATTTGATACGATGCGCAAAGAAGATGGTAGTGATGGAATCGATGATGACGATACCAATGTAGATAGCCTTTTCGAGCAAGCTAAGACCCTTGTTATTGAAACAAATACTGCATCGACTACCTTTTTACAGCGCAAACTCAAAATAGGTTATGCTAGGGCAGCTAGTTTAATGGATGAACTTGAAACACGCGGGATCATTAGCCCTCAAGAAGGTGCTAAACCTCGCCGTGTTCTTTTGAACAGGCCTCTTACAAATGGCCTCTCTAAGCTAGGTAATGATGAGAAAGATCTCTTTGAAACATGAACTGGAACGGCAACTTTTGCCCCGTTTAAAGCTTTTAGGCATCCTCCTCATTATGTTTGGAGTTGGGGCCTTGCTCTATGGGTTAATCGCGACAGTTGAATCCTCTAAGGAACCTATTGCATATGAACTGATTGCATATGAACTGACTGATGAAGTAGGCACGTTAAATCCTAATGAACTAGAAGTTCCTGAGCTAAAACGAGAAATTATTTATCTTGGTGTCACAGCCTTTTGGATAGTCGGCGCCGCTTGTCTTTTCTTTGCTAGTTGGCGTAATTCTAGACTTAAACACCGTTGAGGAGGCCCCCTTGCCAGAGACCCTTTCTCGTAAAATTCTACTAGCCCTTTCCTCTATTGAAGAACAAGAAGTCTGGAAAACATTACTTTCATCTTTTGAAATAGCTACTGCGCAAGATGGCCCAGAATGTTTAGAAAAATATACCTCTTTTAGTCCATCCTTGATCCTCGTCGATCTCATGCTACCAAAAATGCATGGCATCGAAATCCTTCGACGTTTACGCAATCAGAAAACATCCGCTGGCATCATTCTTATCGCGGATCAACCAATGATCCAAGCCTATGAAGCCTCAAAAAAGTTAAAAGTCGATGGTTTTCTTGTTCGCCCTGTTACAAAAGAACTCCTAAGAGAGACTTGTGAGCTCTATTTTTCAGGTCATCTAAAGCTCTCGCCCCTTTCTCTTGAAACCAAACATAGTGACGGTGGGCACTGCTATATCCCAAAGATTCATCACCCTGATACGTATCTTAAATTTTGGGGAACACGTGGATCTAGTGCTGTAGCTGGTGCAGACTATATGCGTTATGGAGGCAATTCGTCCTGCTTAGAAATTCGAGCTGGTGATGATCTCATCATCATCGATGCAGGAACAGGAATCCGGCCCCTCGGAGAACTTCTCATTAGCTCTAAAGCTCGAAAAATTCACCTCTTCTTGGGACATACTCACTGGGATCATATCACCGGCTTTCCCTTTTTTTCCCCAATATACGATCCTGAAGTGCGCCTCTCGATCTGGGCCCCGGTAGGCTTTGAATTAGATACCAGAGAACTCCTTGTTAAAATGCTGGCTGCTGCTTTTTTTCCAGTGCGCCTTGAAGACATTCGTGCTCGCATTGAATTCCACGATTTGCGTGATAGTGAACAAGTCTCTATTGGAGATCTCACGATTGCAGCGCATTATGCTTATCACCCTGGAGCTACACTTTGTTTTCGTATTACGAGAGGAAAGCAATCGGTAGGTTACGTAACTGACAATGAATTTCTCTGTGGCTATCACGGGCATCCCGCTGCCATCGACTATAGCCACCCTCTCTTACAACCTTATCAATCACAAATCGAGTTTTTGAAACATGTCGATCTCCTTGTCCACGAAGCCCAATATACACCTTTTGAATACCAAGAACGTGTAGGATGGGGACATTCTTCTATTTCTAATGCCTCTATTCTTGTAAAACACACCCAAGCACGCGACTGGATTGTTACTCACCACGATCCAAAACATACAGATCTTCAACTCTCTAAAAAACTACAACTTCACCGAGATATCCTAGAAGATTGCCACATTGAATGCAGGGTAATGATGGCTCATGATGGCCTTCATATTCCTTTTTAACCCCTAAAGAAACCTGCCCTCTACGTGCGTAAGTTGAGTTAAAAAAGGATCGGCTGGCTTGGTTTGTCTTGCCAAGCAATCGATACGGGCACCTGCAACCCAATATCATCAAGCTTTTCTCGAATCATCTTAAGAGCTAAATCTGGATGGTTGCATTCACTAGATAAGTGTGCCAAATGAATGTGCTGAAGATCTTTATGTGCTACCAAAGCGATAAGTTCGGCACATTCTTGGTTAGAAAGATGTCCTTGGCGGCCTAGTACACGCTGTTTGTAGACTAAAGGACGGTTACAAGCATGTACCATTGACGGTTGATGATTAGCCTCTACATAGAGGTAATCACATCCCTGTAGATGTCTAGTAACGAGAGTTGTCACACACCCTAAATCCGTACAAAATCCCACCTTATGACCTTCAGCGCGGATTGTAAATGCCACTGGATCAAGCGTATCATGTTGAATACTGAAAGGGTGGATCTCTAAATCCCCAAACTCAAAGGTTTCTCCTGTTGAGAAAATGCGAAATTTTGGAGACTCCTCCATTTGTGAAAGAATTGCTTTTGCCGTTTCACTATTGGCAAATACGGGGATCCCTTTTTTACAGGCCAAACTAGAAAGTCCTCTAATATGATCTGTATGTTCATGCGTAACCAGAATCGCTTCGATATCTCCAAGAGAAATGCCAAGTGTTGCAAGTCTCTCTTCTGTTCCTCGAACACCTAACCCCGCATCAAGCAAAATTTTTGTGTGGGTAGTACCGAGATAGATACAATTACCCTTAGACCCAGAAGCAAGTGGACAAAATCCAATCATGCAAAACTTTTATCAGCCAAGCGCCTAAAAAGAAAGTCAAATAGCAAAGAAAAATGATTGTCTCTTATACCAAACGCAACAAATAACTTCACATTTGAGCCGCGTCAAAGCGCCGAAAATCGGCGATCGTAAACGGCATTGTATTGCATTAATACTATGCTGTTTATGATCGTCAATTTGTCGACAGCTTTCACGCAGCTCAAATATGAAATTATTTATTGCGTTTGGTATTAGGTATAAATGTTTGAAATTAATCACTAATTCCTCTACGTAGAAGATGAATACTCACTGAGGCCTATATGAATAAGTCTGGCGAAGAAATCCTAGCCGATATCGATCACACGCTAGATCAGCTCATCAGGAATGCTCACATGCTTAAACAAGTTTCTGAACAAGAGGCTTTTGCTTCTTATTCCGCTCGTATGCACAAAACACAGACAAGTTTAGCAGCCCGTATTTTGCATATGGAAGATCTTCTTCTTGAATCTTCTATTAAGCCAGAAGAGACTTCCCCTTTATACGAGACCATCCAAGATAAGATTGTTCAATACAAAAAACTCAATAATCGTATGCTAAGCCTACTCTCCTCTCGATTTAAAAAAGCACAAGGTTCCAATAAACCTCGTATCGGTAAAAATCGTAAGCTTGTTCAACGTTAAATTTTAGAGATTATTTCAGAAGCGTATCCAAACAACTTGAAAAGTTGCTTGGATACGCTGTTGATCAAGTTCTAAAAAGCACTCAATTCTCGAATCGCCTTTTCAAAGTCTCTTTTCTGTGGCAATACCGCATCTTCCAGTATTTTGCTATAGGGCACAGGGCAATGCTTAGCTCCCACTCTCATAATTGGGGCATCGAGATGATTAAAGGCGCGTTCATTGACAAGTGCAGCGATTTCTCCTCCAAATCCACCGAATATAGAGGCTTCCTGTGCAATCAGCAATTTTCCTGTTTTACGCACAGAAGCTAAAATAGCTTCTAAATCAAGGGGAACAATCGTGCAGAGATCGATCACTTCAACCGAAATATCTTCCTGAAATAATTGCTCTGCGATCTCTGCTACCATGCAAATACTCATACCCCATCCCACTACTGTGAGATCTCTTCCTTCTCTAATCATTTGAGCTTTTCCAAGCGGCATGATCTCTTCTACACGCGGTTCTGGACGCGCGGAAAAAACACGCTGCCGATACAGAGCTTTGTGCTCGAGAAATACTACGGGGTTTGGATCACGAATAGCCGCTTTAAGAAGTCGCTTAGCATCTGCAGCATTGCTTGGAATAACGACCTTAAGACCTGGACAGTGCGCTAAAAAACCTTCAATGCTCTGCGAATGATAAGGCCCCCCTTGGATGTATCCCCCGCAAGGCATACGAATAACCACTGGACAGTTCCACTCACCATTAGAACGGTAATAAATACTGGATAATTCATTAAACAGCTGATTGATCCCAGTCCAACAATAATCTGCAAACTGGATTTCAACCACAGGTTTGAATTCTTCAACAAAGGAAAGACCCATGGCAACTCCAACAATCGTGGACTCTGCAAGTGGAGAATTAAAACACCGATTGTCTCCATGGCGTAACGTAAGATGTCGCGTCACTCCAAATACACCGCCTTTGCCCTTTGCCACATCCTGACCAAAAACAATGATTCCCTTATCTTGTGTCATTTCTTCATCCAGGGCATGGTTAAGGACATCAACCATGACAACTGCTTCCTGTGATGGGTAATCAAATCTCATCTCAGTAATCGCTGGCGCTTCTTTAAAGACATTATCCGCAGCTGAATCAGGATCAGGATGCGAAAGACGATCTGCTATCACAGCAGCCTCTTCAATCCTATCCCTGATTTCTTGTTTTAGGGTTTCAATATCTACTTGAGAAGCTAAGCCCATTTGTTTCAGCCAGTTCTCATAACGCGGTATTGGATCGCACATTAACTCTTCATCAATGATGTCTTGGGTTTTATATTTAGCAGGATCGTCACTGCTGCTGTGCGCGCAAAGACGCGGGACGTCTGCCACAATCAATGTGGGCCCAAGACCTGAGCGGCCTCTTTCTATAGCCGACTTCAACGCTATGGAAACTTGTTCATAATCACATCCATCAATACTAGCCACTTCAAGTCCTGCAAAACCCTTAGCAACGTTGGCTATGGAAGTGCCCGCCGTTTGCTCCTTAAGAGGCACCGAAATAGCCCAACCATTGTTTTGGATCATGAAAATGACAGGCAAGTTATGCAAACAAGCAAAATTGAGTGCTTCATGAAAGTCTCCTTGAGAAGTCGCTCCATCACCCGCAGAAACGTAAACAACCTCGTCTTTGCCGGAAAGTTTTACCCCTAAGGCTACACCCGTTGCTTGTAAAAATTGAGATCCCACAACACTGGATTGACAGGGAATTCTAAGTTCTTTGTGGGAAAAGTGCTCGGGCATCATTCTACCACCGCTGTGATGCTCCACAGCCCTCGCCATAAATGTCCCTAACAGCTCGACGACATCACACCCAAGCCCTAGAGCAAACCCTCTATCTCGGTAATAAGGAAGCCCCCAATCTTTGCCCGGCGTTAAACTAAGACCACTCACTGCACCCACTAACTCATGCCCTGTCACCGGCATATGGAATGTGCCTCCCTTGTTTTGCCGAACTAACTTACCCATCTTATCATCCATAAAACGAGTAAGGTACATGACCTCAAGCACCTTAAGGCACTTGTCCCTCACATCGATCATAGAAGAGCTGGGTTTTTGAGTTTCAGCAACAAGAGAATACGACATGCATTAACCCTTTTTTTTAGGTTTTGTGGAAAGTGGGGTCACCTTTTTCATTGCCGCGGGAGGACTGCCTTGCGCTGAAATCTGCGAACGCTCTCCCTCTTTTTTAGGCAAAAAACCATGTGCAAGCGAAGCTATTCTTCCTTCATCATCTGGCCTCTTCTCCTCAATATCCACTTTAGTCGTACTTAGCGCTTTGATCAGTCGATCATCGCGATCACTACCGCTACTTTCATGGATCGAACCAAGACGTTGAGAAAGATGCCTTAATGATTCAAGACGTTGCGACAACGCCTCAAGAGTCGTATTCACCTTAACGCCTCTTGTCTCACCTCGAAGGCTAGCCCGAAACTTCTGTTCATTATCAAATTTAGCCGAGAAGGTTACAGAAGATGCCGTGATATCTGGTAAGTATAAAAATGGGCGTGCTGAAGGGGGAACTGTTGTATAAATATCTAGAGTAAATTGAGGCTCAAGCTCTACCTTGACAATCTGTTTAGGAGGACGCCCTCGTTTAGGTCTTGGATTCAGAGCCTCATTGGAGTAGTATATTTTAGATTTGGCAAGTAAAGTTTCCCTAGACTGAGCCACCTCTTTAGGTACTTTTGTATCAAATAGGTGACGTTTTACCTTTTCTAAAATCCCTCGGGGAAGGTCAAGATCCTCCTCAAATACAAACTGAAATTGCTGACTACGCAACCACTCGATGATTCGAATACGAGACCGTTCGCTATAATATTGCTGCCACTTTTCTTGTTCAGGTAAATGGTCATAGATAAATTCTAAAAAATTTTCCCTAGCCTCTTTAGCCCCTATGATATCAAGAAGTTTTTCCTTGGTATCAATGTCATACACTTTCTCATTAACAAAACCCTCCATGAATTTTTTTGTTTCATAGAAGGTCATCTTAGGTATGAGTGCATAACGCGCGATATTTTCAGCCAGCTCTTTTTCCAGCTCCTCTACTTCTTGCATTGGCTTATCAAGATCTACATAGAGAATGAACCCCTCTACACGATCAAGGTAGAAGTCTCTTTCATCATCCGATTTGGCAAAAGCATCCATTAATCGATGGAAACGAAGCAACAGCGGATTCTGCGCAACTGGCAAATTCGATTTCATATTACAGCCCTTAAGTAAGTACCTGATAACATACCATATTAAAAAAGCAGAGGCAAGCAAAGGAAACGCAAATGAATCTTATGGGGGTTGAGCTCTTTAATCACATTCTCCTCATAATTAGCAATTGATTTTTAATTACTAATCGAATTTAATAAAAACAAAACGAAATTAAAACTCACACTTAACATGCCAATTTCAACAAGGGCAGTTAATAATAGTTTTATATTGAGTGATTCTGGAGCAACTACCCTAGGATCCACCAAACCTCGTTTAGCAGTCACCACAACGAGAACCCACTCTTCCAGTAGCTCCATGCTATCAACTTCTATGCAAAATCTTGCCGCAAACACCCTACTTTGCGTAATTGCCTTGAGTTCCCTAAAAAACCATATCTGCTATCTTCCGCATCGCTGTGATAGCCCCCTTCATCGAGGAAACAATTTTCAGAGGCTTTTTACAAAAAAAGACGCGGGATATTCAGGTATTCTTTTTTGGAAATACTGCTGGGAACCAAACTATGCACAAAGTCTTCCGCATTTGCCTACAATCCGTTGTTTTTGCTGTGCTACACCACCATGTCGCGCAAGGAATCTCGCTTAATGCCTACATACTTTTTTCTACAGGAATCCTAGGCCTCATGAATGGATGGCACAATGAAAAAACCTCTAATCTCTGGACCGCTACCGCCTTCCATTCTCATATCAATTCCTCTATCACAACACGTGTCTGCCTCTTCGGCACATAGATTTCTAAAAAACTATCCACAAACCAATCATGTCGCTCTAGATAACTGCACTCGAAAATAATAAGAAAAAGCTAACAATGCCCCAAAAGTAAGCGCACTTGATACTAAAATAGGCATCAACGGATAATTAGCTACTAATGCCCCAGAAAATAGTGGCAGAATCCCCATTGAGGCCCACTGAATGGAGCTATGAATCCCCAACATTTCCCCTCGCTCATCTTTTGCACTAAGAGAGGAAACAATCGCAGCCGCATTGGGATAAATAAGAGACTCCGGAAAAACGATAAAAGGAACGGCGAGAAATACGATCCAAGTAGACTCTGAACCAAGGAAAATCAACAGATTCATGCTCAAAAAGACTAACGCAATACGCATGAGTTTCTCTGGACTATACCTACTCACAAAAGGTTGAATCAGCACTCCTCGACAAACGGCTACCCATATTCCTGCATAAGCATAAAAATTCCCAATCTCTTGGGGGCCAAAATGAAATCGATCCATAAGAAAAATGGAAGCAAACTCCGTAAAAAACCCCCAACCCAAGCTATAGAGAAACGTCACTACAAAAACACCTCGAAGAATTGGATGAGTTAATGCTTTTTTAATATTGCGTACCCCACCTAACAACGTCCACGGCGTCTTATGAGGCTCTATCAAGGTTTCTTCTATAAACCATTTGGATAATAAAAAATTGACAAAACACAAGAAGGCCGAATAAAAAAACAGCATTGTTATTCCACTGAGTCCTGCGATCCGCCCTCCCAAATATGGACCAAGGATAAACCCCACACCCCAAGCCATGCCAACTAATCCAAAATATTTCCTTTTTTCTTTTTCAGAACTCAAATCGGCAACGATAGACTGGACTACGGCGAAATTTCCTGAAGTCAATCCAACAAATAACCGAGATATCATAAATAGAAGAACACTACTCAAGCAAATCGACAGGCCAGCTACCAGATAGCTAACCGCTCCTATTAACAGCGTCGAACAGATCACTGATTTACGACCAAAACGATCGGAAAGAGCCCCTGCAATAGGGCCTCCAAGGAATTGCCCTATACAAAAAATAGAAATAACGAATCCAAACACCCACCCCCGTGTACTTAAAGAAGCTTCAAGCAACATCGGACTATCTGGCTGCATAACGAGTGGTGAAAGCAGAGGAAATATCAGGCCAAAGCCCAAACTGTCGATGAACACTGTGAGAAGTAGAGGAATTAATGACTTTTTCATTCCCGAGATCTTAACACAGACGCTCCTCGCGAAGCAAGGCACCCAAATAGCTTCCTTGACGAAATCAAAAGAGATTTCTTAGACTCTCCCTACCAGCTCTGAGTTACGGTCTTGATTTAATAGGAACAAGACGCACTCAAAACAGCTCCGTGCAAATCTTGTTTATATTTTTGAAAAGGCTATTCTATGCTCGATATCAAACTGATAAGAAAACATCCTCAGGAAATTGAAAAACAACTTAAGACAAAAGATCCAGAGGTCAACATATCAGAAATCCTAACTCTTGATGAAAGAATTCGCCTTATTAAAACTGAAGTAGAACAACTAAAATCTCAACGCAACCATCTTTCTAAAGAAATTGGTGATAAGAAACGACAAGGACAAGATGTCTCCATCCTGATGACTGAGGTAAGTGGTTTCGGCGACAAGATTCGTGTGCTTGATGACGAGTTGGTCCTCCTAGAGGAAACCGTTCACATAAAACTCTCTTGCTTACCCAATCTACCGGCCGACGATGTGCCTTACGGAGCCTCTGCAAGCGAAAATATTTGCCTACGCAGCTGGGGAGACAAACCCACTTTCGCATTCCCATCTCTTAATCACGTGGAACTCAATGAGAAACTTCATCTTTTTGATTTTAGACGTGCGGCTAAAGTAGCTGGCAGTGGATGGCCCGCATACCGTGGAGTAGGCGCTAGATTAGAATGGGCCCTTTTGAATTATATGATCGACACTCACTTAGACAATGGTTTTACTTTATGGATGCCCCCTCATCTTGCAAAACCAGAGATCATGTATGGAAGCGCACAACTACCAAAATTTGAAAAACAACTCTTTAAAATCCATGATGAAGATTATAACCTCTACTTGATCCCAACTGCTGAAGTAGCCCTAAACGGTCTGCATTACGATGAGATTTTCAAATCTGAAGAATTACCTATCCGTTACTGTGCTTATACCCCTTGTTTCCGAAGAGAAGCTGGTGCAGCTGGAAGTCAAGAACGTGGCTTAATACGAGTACACCAATTTAACAAAGTAGAAATGTTCGTCTTCGCAAAGCCCGATGAAAGCAATGCCTTACTAGAACAAATGGTCTCTTCTGCAGAAGAGATTTTGAAAGGGTTAGATCTACACTATCGCAGTATGCTTCTTTGCACAGGAGATATGTCGTTTGCCTCCAGAAAAACTATCGATATCGAGGTTTGGCTGCCTGGACAAAACCGTTACTACGAGGTATCCTCTGTTTCAAATTGTGGAGATTTTCAAGCAAGGCGATCACAAACTCGTTTTAGACAAGGTGAGGAAAAACCCGAACTTGTTCATACTTTGAATGGCTCGGGACTTGCGACATCACGTCTAATGGTGGCCATCTTGGAAAACAATCAGCAACCTGATGGTTCGGTCCAGCTCCCATCTGTTTTACACAAGTATCTGAATGGTATGAAAGAACTTATACCAACGTAAGGAACATCTAACCTTATTAGAATTTTGGTAAACTAGAAACTGATTTGGGAATGATTTGAGTATACCCCACCACAGTTTAGGATTTTTATGTAGCCTTGTTTCTTTGCTCAAGACATACTTTATTAAAAAAAGTAGTAGCTAATCGAAAAACGCCTTGCTGAATTGTATTTAGGAGAGATTCAATGCCTCATATCTTAGAAGATCTGAAACACTTTTTAGACAACTCCCCTACTTCTTACCATGCTATACGTCAAATCGCTAATCGTCTGGCTCTATGTGAATATCTTCCCCTACAAGAAAAAGAAGAATGGAAATTGGAAAAAGGCAAACGTTATTTTGTCTGCCGCGGAGGAGCGCTGTGTACATTTTCTATACCCTCTTCTATGCCTGATAAAATGATCATTTTAGGTTCTCACACAGATAGTCCAGCCCTAAAACTCAAACCCCAACCAGAACACCACAAAGAAAATATGCGGCTTCTAGGTGTTGAGGTATATGGGGGTCCTCTTCTCAATGCATGGTTAAATCGAGACTTAAGTATTGCTGGGCGCGTGATCGTTAGTGATACTACAGGCCAACGTGTCGAAAGACTAGTTTGGCTAGATGATGCACCTCTTGTAATCCCCCAACTTGCCATTCATCTCGATAGAGAAGTCAATGACAAAGGGTTAAAGTTGAACAAACAAGAACACCTGATTCCCTTGGCAGGCTTGATCAAAGAACATGATCAAACAGCCTCTTATCTTGAAACCTTGCTTCATAGACACATTCAATTTAAAACCTTACTAGGGTCCGATCTTTTTCTTGTTCCATTAGAACCCTCTCGTTTCTTAGGAGCAGAGGGCGAGCTCATCGCATCCTATCGATTGGACAATCTTGCTAGCGCCCATGCCTGTACCACTGCAATGGGAATGCTACAAACTCCAAGCGAGAATGTCCTACAAGTTGCCGCATTTTGGGACCACGAAGAAATAGGGTCGCGCACCATGGAAGGGGCAGCTTCTACTCTATTGCAAGACACCATTAAAAGAATTCTTTGTAGTCTGAATATCAAGGATGAACTCTATCTGCGTTTGAAAAGTCAATCTCTCATTATTTCCATTGATGTTGCCCATGGATTTCACCCTGGTTTTGAAAAGAAATACGATCTACAGCATCTTCCTCTTCTAGGGCAAGGAGTGGTTATCAAATTCAATGCTGACCATAAATACACCACCAATGGCCCAACAGCAGCCATCCTTACACAAGCCTTAGAATCCCTAAATCTTCATAAACAACTTTATACAGCAAGGAATGATGTCGGCTGTGGCAGTACAATCGGTCCGATTGCTGAAACACAGATGGGAATCCCTAGCGTAGATATAGGCATCCCTGTACTTTCCATGCACTCAATTCGCGAAATCATTGCAGGAAGAGATCACCTTGATATGTGTACTCTACTTCATCACATACTTACTGCTAACAAATCCTTATGATGCCTCAAACCCCTTCATCAGATCACTTTCAAGGCAAGTCAGTCATAGAGCATCTTAAAGAAGCACGTACCAAAGGAGCTCTTGTATCAAAAGAAGTTCATGGTACAGAAATGTCCGGTCACTTGGCTGCTGGAGCTGATGCTGCAAAAGAAACCGCAGTTGCTCTCTCTTTAATGGGAATCCTATTATTTCTTTCTGCGATACCGCCCGTTGCCATAACGCAATGCTTATGGCTATTTCTACTTGGTTGGATCTTATGGAAAATAAGCCGCAGTGCTCTTCTTGCTTGGTCCAGGCTGGAAAGACTACACCGTCTGATAGAAGAAGAGCGTCATGAAATCGAGCACAATCGCGATCAAGAGAAAGAAGAGCTAAAAGAGCTCTATGAAGTCAAGGGCTTCAAAGGAAAACTTCTCGACCAAGCAGTAGATGTTCTTATGGCGGATGATAATCGTCTGCTTCAGGTCATGCTTGAAGAAGAACTCGGCCTCTCTTTAGAGAGTTATGAACACCCCCTTAAACAAGCTTTGGGCGCTGCTGTTGGAGTCCTTATTACTGCTTGCTTTTCTCTAATAGGGTTTTATCTTTTTGGATTAGTTGGCCTGCTCACAGGAGCTTGTATTAGCTTGCTAGGAGCCACCCTTCTAATCTCTAAAATTGAACGTAATCACCTACTAAATACACTAATGTGGACCCTGGCTACCGCATCCCTTTCAGTAAGCATTGTCTATTTTGCATTTGCTCTATTCGTATAAAAAGCAGTTGCAAAACTCAGAGTTCGTCGCTTTTCGAAGGATTTTTGCCTAATTTTCGATTCTTTTTTGCGAGATAATATGTAAATGTTGATATTATCTCGCAAAAAAGAATCGAAAATTGGCTAAAAAAGCCTAGAAAATCGATTGACCTGAGTTTTGTAACTACCTCGTAATAATGAAGCAAAAAAAAGCCCCCTATATCTTTGATGAGTTTTTTGCCTCAGGAAAAGAAGCTACTATTAGCCCATTCCTTACACCCTCCTCCAAATCTTGGGGGAAAAACTTATCTTTAAAGAGCGCTCTTGTATCTGCTGGATTTCTCTTACTCGCTTACATCACATCAGCCGTACAACCAATGTTCAGAGATCTTCCTCTGCTCTTTGTTTATTTTCTTTCAGGAACCCCAGCTCTTATTGATGCTGCTAAAGACATTAAAAAGTTGGATATCAACATCGATATCCTGATGACTCTTGCTGCTCTACTATCTATACTCATCGGCAGTCCGCTAGAAGGCGCTCTCTTGCTGGTTTTGTTTGAGCTATCTGCTGCTATAGAGGAAAGCGTTGCCCATAAAACTAAAGGAGCACTTGTTAATCTTCATGAACTCTCACCACGGGCCGCCTTTGTTATTGACGAAGGGGACATCCTAGAACGATCTGTACGAGAAATCCTACCAGGAATGAAACTACTTATTAAAGCTGGAGAAATTGTGCCTCTAGACAGCAAAGTCATAGCTGGCAGTTCTTTTGTAAATCTTAAACATCTCACTGGAGAAAGTGAACCAATTCCAAAGCATCTCGGCGATGAATTACCAGCAGGAGCTCGTAATCTTGACGGAATGCTGACAGTTGAAGTGTTACGTTCTTCTCGAGACTCTACTTTAAACCGCATTATTCAATTAATTACACAAGCCCAGGAAGCTAAACCGCGACTTGAGCAGTTCCTAAACCGCTTCGGTAAATGGTATGCCATCACCATTATCTCTCTTTCCCTGCTCTTTGCCTTAATTTTCCCCTTTTTTTTCGGCCTCCCTTTTCTTGGGCCAGAAGGATCTATCTACCGTTCATTAGCATTTCTTATCGCAGCCTCTCCCTGCGCCTTGATTATTGCAACTCCAACCGCATACTTAAGCGCTATTAGTAGCTGCGCTAAGCGAGGCATTTTACTAAAAGGGGGCATTGTTTTTGATGCGTTAACCCAATGCAAATCAATCGCTTTTGACAAAACAGGCACTCTTACCTCTGGAAAATTATACTGTACAGAAGTACGCTCACTAGCTCCTCTGAACCAAAAAATCTCCCTCGAAGAAGCCTCTGCCATCGCCGCTACTCTAGAACAAAGTACTACGCACCCCATAGGGGAAGCCATTTGCCGGTTTGCTAATGAAAAAAATCTAAGACCCTATCAAATGCGAGATTTTCGTTCTTTTGCAGGTTTAGGGGTAGAAGCTACAGTATCTATCAATACTAGAGAAGTGTTCACAGCCGTCGGCAATTCTCATTTCATTAACGAAAAACTTCCGGCAGCACTAAAGACAGCTTGGTTAACCTATAAAGAACATATCGAAGCTGAGGCCAAAATCTTAGCTTTTCTTCTGATAGACAATGAGCTTTTTCTATTCACCTTTACTGACGAGATTCGACCGGAGGCGGCACAAAGCATTGCAGAACTCAATAGAGATTTTAACCTTCAACTTCTCATGCTTAGTGGCGACCGTGCTAATAATGCCCATCGAGTAGCTTCTATTGTCGGTATCCAAGAAGTCTCTGCAAACCTTCGCCCTGAAGATAAGCTCAATAAAGTTGCGGAGCTCTCTAAAAGTAAAGGCCTTATTATGATTGGCGATGGTATTAATGACGCTCCGGCACTTGCTAGAGCAACTGTTGGTATCGCCCTTGGTAAGATTGGGAGTGCCACTGCTATTGAAGCCTCTGATATAGTCTTCATGAATGATGATCTAGCTTCCATCGCATGGCTGCTAAAAAAAGCTCACAAAACCTTGTCTATCGTCAAACAAAATCTGAGCTTATCGTTGGGTGTTATCCTCTTTGCCACTACCCCTGCACTGATTGGTCTGGTACCCCTCTGGTTAGCTGTTATGCTGCATGAGGGTGGTACTGTGTTAGTAGGCTTAAATAGTTTACGTCTCTTAAAAAAATAGAGGTTCCATGCTCTCACTATACCCCCCTATCCAACCTTACTTGACAGGTTTTCTTCCTGTAAGCCCCCTCCACACACTTTATTTTGAGGAATGTGGCAACCCTCTAGGCAAACCTATTCTTTTTTTGCATGGAGGCCCAGGCTCTGGACTAGATGAAAAACATCGTCAATATTTTGACCCAAAAGCTTATCGCATCATCTTATTCGATCAACGCGGTTGTGGCAAAAGCACCCCTCATGCGTCCATTGAAGCCAATACAACTTGGGATCTCGTTGCAGATATAGAAACACTCCGCAAATATCTTAATGTAGACCAATGGATTGTGTTTGGCGGCTCTTGGGGAAGCACACTAGCTTTGACTTATGCTATTCAACATCCGCAAAGCGTCCAAGCTCTTATCCTAAGAGGTGTTTTCCTAAACCGCCCTAAGGATCTGCATTGGTTCTATCAATATGGTGCCCATTTTATTTTCCCCGATGCCTGGGAAAATTATTTTCATTTTATCCCAGAAAAAGAACGCCAAGACATGTTGACTGCCTACTACATACGACTCACCTCTTCCGATCCTAAATTACGTAGAGATGCCGCTATCGCGTGGTCTGCCTGGGAAGGGGCTACGCTAAAACTACGCTTTGATCAGGAGACCTTTTCCTCTTTTACCTTGCCACATCACGCAGATGCCATAGCTCGCATTGAATGTCATTATTTCATTAACAAAAGCTTCTTTCCAACAGACAACTGGATTGTGGATAATATAGAAAAAATCCGCAACATTCCCGGCATGATTATCCACGGACGTTATGATGTGATTTGCCCCTTAAATAATGCTTGGCAACTCCACCACGCTTGGCCTGAATCTAAACTCGATATCATTCCGGATGCAGGGCATTCAGCTAGTGAACCTGGCATTGCAAATGCTTTAATTCAAGCCACCAATAGTTTTCGCTAACCTATACTACCTGTCTCTAAGAAGCTGTACTAAAACTTGGGTTCAGTCGATTTTGCAGTTCTTTTGAGTCGATTTTCGATCCGAATGATTGGGGGGCAATATCGACAAAGGTATATAGCCCCCCAATTTTGGAGTCGAAAAGCGGCCAAAATAATCCACAAAAGCGACGAACCCAGGTTTTAGTACAGCTTCTAAGCGGGTTTCAGATAAGCTACTTATACCAAACGCAATAAATAATTTCATATTTGAACTGCGTGAAAGCTGTCGACAAATTGACGATCATAAACAGCATAGTATTAATGCAATACAATGCCGTTTACGATCGCCGATTTTGGGTGTATAGTCAAACAGTTGGGAGAGAAAATGGCCATTTTTACGTTTGCATTTTTCTGATTCCTACAGGGAGCTCTCGGCGACTTGATTGCCGTCGTTTCTCCGGATCGTTATTGTGCCTTGGGCAATGGG